>Ga0307929_1000092_pt1 | contig 87082 bp, 70 predicted proteins | sample AceLakmetage1330_FD_203160 | JGI IMG/M metagenome (GOLD analysis project Ga0307929, IMG submission 203160) | Saline water microbial communities from Ace Lake, Antarctica - #1330 | ecosystem: Environmental > Aquatic > Non-marine Saline and Alkaline > Saline | place: Antarctica: Ace Lake...
AACAATATGAAAAAAATAGTCTTTTTTATTAGTACCCTGGCCTTTTTCCTGGCCTCATGTACCCAAAACAAAACACCGGAATTTGACCATTACGGGGTTTACCTGCAAAATGGGGATGAATACATCGAACTGAAAGAGGGCGATGAAATAAATCTGCCCGAAGTGATTGTGGAGGGTGATGTGGTTTTATATGTTTATTCCCCTGCTGCTATAACTCATGCATACATGCTCAGGCAGAATAGAGAAATAGAATACGAACTTGCCCCGGTGGATGTAAATGATGAAATGGTAAAACTTACTTCAGAGGTATTTGGTGGTAAAATCCTTCTAAGGATACGAGGGGATATATATGAAAACTACCCTTTCATGGTTGAGAACAAAAACATAAAAGAATCCCTCAAAAATTGGATGCAAAAGGTGATTGATGATTTTGAGCAGGAAAACTTTGCCGCACTAATAGAAATCACTATACCAGATAGCGAGCGTTCCCGGATTAGCCCCGCCGAGATAGAACAAATCATTCAAGGAATGAAAAGTAACCCGCTACAAATGCAGCGTTTTATTAATCAGATGAAAATAGATATGAAAAAGTTGGATAATGAAGAAGAGGTGATTTTGAAACCAGCCACCTCCGAAATTTGTATCGGTACTAGCTGCTACCGGCATTGGGGTAATGGCAGGTGGGGGTGAATGCAAATAGAAAACATGGAAAGGAAAAAATTATGAAAACAATAACTAAATCATACAGAAAATCCCTCATATCTAGTTGAGAGAGAAATTGAATATTATTAAATAAATGCAAAAAAATATTAACGGCGGATCCTGAAAAGCCTAAAGAGTTGGGAAGAGCTTAAAAAATTTTAGCTTATGAAAAAATTTACAAAAATTATTGTGCTTTTATGCTTCTGCGTGGCAGCATTAAACGTTAATTCTCAAAACTATAAAAAAGGATTTAAAGAATTGGAGGGAGATAATTACGGTGAAGCTGTAGTTCTCTTTGATGATATTCTTGATCAAAATGAAAATGATGCCATAGCAAATTTTGCTTTAGGGCTGATTTATTCAGATAGCGAGTTTCATGGATTTGACTTGATGACTGCCTTTGATTTTTTGAATCAGGCTGATAAATTTAAGAATGACATCTCTCAAAAGAACCTGGAAAAGTATGAGGAATATTTTTCGATTTATTTGATAGGTGAAACTTATAAGCGTGTTGACAAGGAATTGTCTGATTGGGTATTTGGAAATCTGCAGGATTCAGTATTAATTGCTAAGTATCTGAAAAAATGTAAAGATTCACAATTTTATTATGAAATAGTCGGAAGCTACGATGATTATAATTTTGCCAAGGTACGAAACTCTCTTTCGATCTCTGAGGTAGATGATTTTGTGAGCAGCTATCCTGAATCCAAACACGTAAACGAGGCCAAGCAGAACTTAGCTGAACTTCTACTATGGAAAAAGATACAAGAGGATCTTAATATTGATGACATCGATGCTTATCAGGGTAGTTACCCTAATGGGAGGTTTACCAAAACTGTTGATTCGCTGAAGGTAGAAGCTGTTTGGAAATCAGTTTACGAAAATCCTTCAATTGCTGAATTACAAATATTTCTGAATGACTTTGGTGATTGTAAATATGCAGAACAAGCCCGGGATTTAACTGAAGTATTAAAGATAGATCACACTAAACAGGATATTGCAAAATATTCAAGAAATAACCAAGTACTCAATAAGTTTTCTTTTGATCCCCAAGGAAACTTATGCTTATTATACAAAGATGTATTGTATCGCAAATGCAATTTGGCAGGCGACTGTTGGGATCGCGTTTACGGTGATCATCAATTGCAATCATTTTCTTTTTCATTGGTTAATAAGGCAATTTACAGAGTAGTGGACGGAGGATCAGTTGAAAAATCGCTGGATGCAGGTAAAAACTGGATCACAATAAATAATGGATTGCCCGATCGAATTGGGATTACATCCATATTCGTTAAGCCTGAGGATGATGTAATATTTATAATTACCGATAAGGGTCTTTTCAGGACTACGGATGGTGGTTTCTACTGGAAAAATGTTTATAATGGGCAGGTTAGTCAAATAGCATTTTGCCCAAATGAACAGAATTTAATTTTTCTTCTTGTAGCCAATAATACAATATTGTATTCATCGGATAACGGCAATACCTGGCTTAATAGTAAGATTGCCGAAAACCTTAAAGCTAAGAATTATAATAACTACCCAATCCTAATTTCAGGTATTTATTGCTTCCCTGATAAAAGCGGTTTAAATCTTTTAGCAGCAACAAATTATGGTTTGTTTTTAAATGATAGGGTTAACTATCAACAATGGGAAAACATTGATGGTAATTTACTGGCAGGTAAAAACGTATCCAGCATATTTTGTGATAATGAAGAAATCGTAATAGCAACATTTGCTGTGAAGAATGGTGAAATTATAAACAAAGATATTTATAGAACAGAGCTACCTACCTTTTCTTTTGAGAAAATAGATGTAGATTTATCAAAATTTGAGAAAATTACCGGAATAGCAAAATCTTACGATGCTGAGGGTTATTTTATTTCATCAAACGCGCAAATAGGGTATGTATCTGACCAAACTTTAATAGGCCTCAATTATGGAGTTTTACCCCATTCCGATATTAAAGACTTTGTGTATGAAAGTAACGATAGGATTTTTTATGTTATGCTTAACAACGCCAATCATTCGGATACACAGAAGTACGGTGTTTGGAAATCAACTGATTTGGTTGAGTGGGATATGATATATTCAGAATCTGGTCATTACGGCATTGAATCTGGAAATATTAGCATCTCACCAAATAATTCCGGCGAAATATGGCTAACATATAAAGAAGTAGATAGATATACAAAATGTGCGATTAGTTTTGATAAGGGGAAGAGGTGGGAGGCATTGGAAAATTATCGTGAACTTAGTAATGTGCAGTTTCATCCTAAAAACGAAAATATTGTTTATTTCCGAGCTGGTGATAATAATCGTGTACTGGTACGATATGATAAAAATACCAATGGAGGGACTGAATTGCGTGATAGTTACGGTTTTTTAATCTCACAGGATGATGGTGATAAAATCTTTAACCTTAATGCAATTAATTACGATAAGGTTAGTCTTGAAGTAAGCAATGATGGTGGATGGACATTTAAGCCTTGCAATAACAATCTTCAAACTATACTCCCTGAAGTACCACTCCATGGCAATTGGGCACCCACAATAATTCCTCAATTCTATAAAGATAACTGTATAATATTTTCGCTTGATTCTGATAAGCCGTATTCAAATTTAAAGCGGTATCTACTAAAATCCACAGATAATGGCAAAGCATGGGAAATATTGAGAATGATAGAGGATGCTGATATTGGATTTGTGGATGCGGATCCAAAGAGCAGTGCTGATATTTTTTATGGAATCAAATACCAGCATCTTGAAGGTTCGCCGGATGGCTATAAGAAAGTAAACGATTACTCTATTGGATATTTAATCGGAGATGTCAACTGGCGTGAGTTTGACCTGCCGAAAAATCTTGCTTACCCCAGCGGTGGTTTTATAGCGAATGATGATAATAAATTGATGATTTATTTATATGGGACTAAGGGTTTACATTGCTCGGAAGATGGCAAAACCTGGAAAAGAATTGGTGGAATTGAGGTAGAAAACGAATAAAGAAAAAGAGAGAAAATGCTTGTCCCGCACAGGCCAAAAAAGCGGGGGCGGATCCCGAAAAGCCTAAAGAGTAGGGGGAAAACTAAATACAGAACAATATGAAAAAAATAGTCTTTTTTATTAGTACCCTGGCCTTTTTCCTGGCCTCATGTACCCAAAACAAAACACCGGAATTTGACCATTACGGGGTTTACCTGCAAAATGGTAATGAGTATGTTGAACTGAAGGAAGGTTCTACTGCTAAACCAATCGAAATTGAGGTAAAAGATGAAGTGGCGTTGTATGTTTATCATCCACAAGCCAAAACACAAGAATATGGATTACGCGGTTTTTATAGCTATGAACTTGTAATAAGCCCTGTAAAAGACAATGACGAAATGGTCAAGATAGTCCCTACATACTTATGGGGTGGTTATGTTTTTCAGGTTGACAATCAAGAGCGTTATATTTTTATGATAAATGATGAAAATATAACTGAAAAATTAAAAAGTTGGATGCTTAAAGTAATTGACTTTTATGAAAATAAAGATTATGATAACTTTTTTAATAGTGCATTTCCAGCGGAAGTTAAAAAAGGAATTATTTATACAAGGATTAGGGAAATGGAAGTTAAACCGGAAAAATTCGAAGATTGGATAAATTTGGCTAAAACCCATGTGGATAAAATTGAGAATGGTGAAGTGACGATATTTATTGAAAGGAGCGCGATTCAATTAGATGAACATGGAGATTATATTTATGTCGCTGATGAAAATTGGGAATGGTCCGCACGCTGATAAATTGTAACACTTAAATTCTTAAACATAATGAAACTAACAACAGAATATTTAAAGTTTTATCGAGGCTATGATGGATATAGAAAATTGACAGAAAAGGAGTTAACTAACCTCGAAGATACTGAAAAAAGTGAAATTCCTGGCATACTAATAAAATTGATAGATTTTTATGAACAGGGTCTTCCTTATTCACTAAGACCTGTGTTTTTGGATGCGTTTTATAGGTTGATAGTAACTGACGGATATGATGTAACACCTGAAGCAATGGAGAAAATTCACAATTTTTTCCTTGAAACAATAGCAAATCCCGAATATAGGGATTACTTGTTTTTCCATAACGGAAATAGCTTGTTTGAGAATGTGCAATTTCGGGGAGACGTTTTTGCAGAAAGTATCGACTTAACACTTATAATTTTAGATAAGAAAGTTAATCTTCCTTGGTCTGAAACCGCTGAAATGGCAGAAATCTTCTTGAAAAATGAACCTGCTATTTCAATTCCATTTTATGAGATGTATTTCAATGCTTATGCAAATATATACCAAAAAGAAAATACACATTTATCCACGGTGAGGTTATTTGATTTAGCTGAAACTGTTATGAAGTATTCTATTGACAGTATTTTAATTCATTACGCATGGACAATAAAGCATGACGATGTATTTCTGCGCAATTTCTACAAAGAAAGTTTTGCCGGGAATGATTTACAGGATCTGAAAAATCTTGAGAGGTTAGAGGGTGAAATAGTTGAAGAATTTGGAGAGATTGAGTCTCATAATCATTTTAGCAGTAAGGGTGGACGCATGCTGGTTAATGTATTGTCGCGTGAGAAAAAGGAAGAGCGTCGTGACCAGAAATTATATCAGCAACGAACCATCACAAATATTTCTCTTGAGCTTAAATCAAAAGAAAGCTATTGCAGAGGCTATAAAGAATATTTATATGCTTTAGTTTATTTTGGTACTGATGATCTAAAAAAGGGTATTAACTCATTGGAGGCAGCTAAAGGCTATGGTTTTGATCCCGGCTCTATCCATGAATTGCTTTTGCGTTTTTATTCAGGTACAAAAAAAATCGAAAAGGCAGCAGATGTTGCTCAAGAGTTGATTACAATTAGTGGTATTTTAAATATTGAAGAGGCTCAAAAGGATCAGTTTAATGACGATTATCTCGTAGCCATAGGAAAGGCCAATCGTCAGCCGGTATTTTTTGATCAGCAAATAGAAAAAATTATTGCTGAAAATAGAATTAATAAAGACCAACACATTAATGACTTATCAAAGGAAATTCATTCTAAGCGAGAAGAGATAATTATATCAAGAATTGATAAAGGTATTCAATTATTGGATTCCTTGATTGATAACCAAATAATTGATAAAGCCATCCATGAAAACCAAATTTTGGAGCAGTTAACTGTTGAGGCTAATATTCAAGATTTGCAACACCAAAGCCTGGAGGAATTAAAACCATTTATTGAAGCGGGTAGCAAAGACCTGGCTCTACTTTATGAAGGCACTATTACCGAAAAAAAACTATTAGATTATGTTAATAACGTGCGGTTATTTGTTCAGTCTGAAAAAGGTGAAAATATAGACTTTCTGATTAGGACATTTCCAAACCTTTGTGCTTCTGCTGTTATTGGAAATAAACTGTCAGTGGAGGCTGTTCATAATGGCGATAGTAACGGTGGAATTAAATTGCTAAATCATATTTTTGAAAAGAGAGATGAAAAAAGGAATTTGGGGTTTTTGGAGCCTACTAAGCTGCTGGTCGCGAAACTTAACAGCGACAACAGATTTAATGAATCCATAGTATTACTTAAAAAGGGTTCTAAAATAATGGGCGAGCAGGAGTCATCGGCCGCTTCTGTTCTATTAAAGGACACTTATTTGATGTTCATCGAATCGGAAAAAAGTCCGATAAAAAGGAACAAAATACTTTTGGAAGCTGAAGAGCAAGACCTCCATCAAAATGATGATCGGTTTACAAAGTATCGAAAAGAGATTAATAATCAATTAAATAAACGCAAAAAGACTATTTTGATAGCCTCTGGAATCGCATTAGTAGTAGTTGTAGTAGTAATTTTAATTTTCACTTTATAATAATTTAAATTTAACAATTATGGCAGCAGAAAAAATCGGGTCCGTAAAAGGCGGAAAAACACGTAAAAGTTTTGATGTATTTTGGAATCCCTCCGACCGTGAAGTTTATGTAGGCTGGGGAGGAAAAACCAGTATCGGTAAAGCCAGCTCCTCCGGCGAGGCAATGCGCAAAGGCGAAGCATGGCTTTATGATAAATAAAAGCAATCCAAATCTCAATTCAGCAAACATTTTATTAATTCAAAATCCAACACGTTTATGAAAAGAATTATTACGCTTACCACAGTTTTCGCCATCGTGGCGATGATGTTCAGCTCATGTGCCATCCACACGGGTATTGGCATGTCCAATGCTTCGCTGAGCCAGAACAATTTTAAAATGGTGAAATATGCCACGGGCGATGTAAAAACCACCAAAATCTTCGGGCTTGGCGGCCTGGGTAAACAAGCCATGGTGGCCGAGGCCAAGCAGGAACTGCTGGCCAACTATCCGCTGCAGGACGGCCAGGCACTGGCCAATATGACGGTGGACTGGAAAACAGGTTTTTACTTTTTTGTGGTCGTAACCAAATGCACGGTTACCGCCGATGTAATTCAGTTTGAATAAAAAACCTGTGATTATGAAAAGTAAAGCAATCATCGCAATATTCAAACTTGCGGTTCTGACTATGCTTCTGAGTTTCGCTTCGGCGAACCTTAGCGCGCAGGTCAATACCGGCGACTACACCCAGGTGCTGCTCAAAACCGGCTACATAGTCAGGGGCAAGGTGGTGGAATTTACACCCGGCGAAACCATAACCCTGCAAACGGTGGACGGCAGCACCATCACTTATGCCACTTCCGAAATTGAGGCTTATGGCAAGGGTGCCAAACCCAAATCCGTTGGCAGCAGTTCCAAATCCTCAGGATCACAGTTTAATCCCGACAAGCTCCGGCTGATGGCACATCTGGGTTTTGGCACCTCGGGAGCCACCAAAAGCGATAACGATACCAAGTCGGTTTTTAAATTTCCCTCGTTGTTTGGCGTTGGCATCAAGTACAATCTGGACGAAATGTTCTCGCTCCACGCCGACCTGAACCTTGAACGCAAGGGCTACAAAATTTCCTATACGCAAAAAGATTACAATGGGCAAACGTATCCGGTAAGTTACAAGCAGAAATTTACCTACCTCACCATTCCCTTGTATGCCGGGGTAAATTTTCCCTACGAAGACCTGATCATTTTTGCACAGGCCGGGCCTTACGTTGGTTTGTTACTCAAGGAGAAAACCGATAAGGGTGACTATTCCAACGGCCATCGCAGCTTCGACTATGGCTTTTTGCTGGCTGCAGGTGTCGAAATTCCCTTCAACGAGCAAATCAGCCTCCAGGGTAAGCTGCGCTATACGCGAGGCGTGCGAAAGATAATGGACGATTATTACTCTTATTATCAAACGATAGATTCCAAAATCAAAAACCGCAGCTTTAGTGCTGTGGTAAGTTTGGTGTATAAACTTTGATAAACCTGACAGGTTTGCCCTCAGGGAATTGTGCCAGTTCATCGAAAACACTATCAATCCTATGATCAATCATACCTGTCAGGTTTACCCGATAGCAAATTAAAATTAATTCTAATCTTTAAATTTAAAATTATGAAAACAAAGTATTTTACTAAAGTTGAAGACAAGTATGTGTTTAATGTAACTCTGATATTTTGGCACTTGCTAATTGCTCTAGCCTCAATTGCCATAGTGCTAAGTATAATTTTATTGCTGTGGAGCTTAATTCCGCCTTCCGAAAAAAAAGTTGCCAGACAAGCCTATCCTGAAATGCAGCAACTTCCCGCTCCGGTTGAAGTTTCGCTTGCTGAACTTAATTCTGATAAGTCTGATCAGGAGAAACCCTCACCTGAGAAAAAAACAAGCCATAGGGAAGACGATGACACAACACAAAAAGCAAAAGGAGATACCCTAATGGAAAAAGCATATAAGGCATCTTTTGAGGAGCTTAAAAACCTGATTCCACCTTCTAAATACTCGTGGTCAGGCTCCGGCTATTGGCATTACCCCTATGGTGAACGATATTGGCGGACTTATAAAAAAGATGAATATCGTAAATGGATTGTAAGCCAGGCCAGTCTCGAAAATATGTTATTAAATTCGTATCAGGTATCCAATGTAGAAAACTATTCGGAGGCAAAACAAATATTAGATGCTTATATTAACATTGTGAAAATTCTTCCGGAAGAGAAAAGGATGAGTGCTTTGAAATATTTACTGGAGCACACCACTAACAGTATTTCTCGAACTGTGGAGGTTTTGCAGGCTCTCCAAAAAGTTGTGAGTAAAATGGAAAATGAAAAAAGTATTGCATATATAAATACACTTTCACAATTCGGTAAAAAAAATCCTAACGATGGGGCTCCTTTAATTGAATACATCTCAACGATAATTGATAAATTTGATCAGCCACAAGCTAACAAAACGATTGATAATCTTATAGAGAGTTATTATTCTTCTTTCAATCAAAATTTAGCCCGACTAAAAGAAGCAACGGATTTATTTATCCCAATGCTTACGCAAATAGAAGGAGAATCACATCCCGAAGTTTTGCTGGAGTATTATGTATTATATCGTAACAAAAATCGGGATCGAGATAATGAAATTGCTCAAATCGAAGCGAAACATATGCAACAAATCGATGAAATTGAAAATCAATATGTGCATGATAAAGAAGTAGCAGCGGTAGAATACGAAGGCAGGAAAATTCTTAAATCGGAATTCCGTTACAAGTCACTTTTAGGTATTGGAGGGGGAATTCTTATGATTGTATTAATAGGAACACTTTTGGTGTTTTTATCAATCCAGCGTACTGTAAGAAAAATTGAAGAAAAGATATCAACAGGAAATAGTGTAACTAGCTAATAGAAAATATTATTCAGAATAATCAATCTTAAAATTATCAAAATGAAAAACCCTAAGTTTAAAAAATACCGCTTGTTAAAAGAGGATGACAAATAGCTTTGAGGTTTGAAGCAGGCTTAGCCACAACAATGGGCTAAAGCCCCGGGACTGTTTATTCAGAGCTTTATCCACAGGCTAAAGCCTGCGGCAATTCAATAGTTCCCATTTGCTTTAGCTTATTCTGATAAAGCCTGCGGCAATTCATAAGTTGCTCTTTTCAGTATTGAATATTTAAATTTAGGATATCAGGATGAATTGCTCTGTACTATAGCAGGGATTAGAAAGTGCTAATGAAAATCCGGGCTTTAGCCCAAACAAATAATGGGCTAAAGCCCCGATTCTTCTTATTCAGAGCTTTGTCCACAGGCTAAAGCCTGCGGCAATTCATACTTCATCACGCATCACAGTGCGTGCTTGACTATTATTTGCTGCTGTTTCGCTCTCTTTTATTTTTACTAGTTGGGCAGTATCATAACAACTTTTTTCTTTTCTTAAAGATCATAAGGATTAACAAGGTTTAAACCAGCAATGGTATCAAAATCTTTTGTGTTCCGGCAAGATAATCAATAACAGCATTGCTGTCGATTAGATACTGTTGTTCCATTCGTTGCGGCTATTTTTGATGTGCTCTTGTAATTGATCTGCAATTTGAATCGGTAATTTACCAGCATATTTTTCTGATAATATCGTCTTTTTTGGTTTTTCCGTTTTTATCACACGAAGTAATTTTAATTCTTCCATCTCTTTCAGGATGTTCATAATTCCGGGTGATCTTAGCTGAATTAATACCGTGTACATTTTATTTAATTTTATTGAGAAAATCATTACAAAGATAAGATATTTATGCTCATGCTTTATTTTTCAAACTGTTGCTATTCCTGCTCCTTCATACTCCACCTCCAAGCTCATCACATTTCACAACACAAAGTAAAATCCCAAAATCAACTACCTTTGCAAAATTGCTGACACATTGGCAACAATGCCGCTATTGTGCAGTTTATTGGCTAAGGCATCATTATTGATTTGTCGATGCCCTCAATTTAATAAAAGAAAAACACGATTATGTTTGATAAAATTATAAAGAGCATTCTGGGTTCCAAGTCCGATCGTGACCTGAAAACCATCACTCCCATCCTCGACGAAACCCTGAAAGCCTACGAAACCATCAAGGTGCTGAGCAACGATGAGCTGCGTGCGAAAACCACCGAGTTTAAAGCCAAAATTGCAGAACAAATCAGTCCGGAGAAAAATCAGATTGCCGCCATCCAGGATCAGATTAACAATGACCCGGAAATGGACATCGACCAAAAGGAAAAGTTCTATGAGGAAATTGATAAGCTGGAGAAAACCAGCTACGAGAAAACCCAGGACATTCTTAACGAAATATTGCCGGAAGCCTTTTCGGTGATGAAGGAAACGGCCAAGCGTTTTACCGAAAACGAAACCGTAGAAGTAACTGCATCGCAAATGGATCGCGACCTGGCAGCACGCTACGACCATGTGAATATCGTGGGCGACAAGGCCTACTTCGACAACCAGTGGATGGCCGGGGGAACGCTGATAAAATGGGAAATGATACATTACGATGTGCAGCTTATCGGCGGCATTGTGCTGCATCAGGGTAAGATTGCCGAGATGGCCACGGGTGAGGGTAAAACCCTGGTGGCAACGCTACCTGTTTATTTGAATGCCCTGCCAGGCAAAGGCGTGCATCTGGTAACGGTGAACGACTACCTGGCCAAGCGCGACAGCGAATGGATGGGCATGTTGTTTATGTTTCACGGACTTACCGTTGACTGCGTTGACAAGCACGAACCTAACTCCGAAGCGCGTCGCAAGGCCTACAATAGCGACATTACTTATGGAACCAACAACGAGTTTGGCTTCGACTACCTGCGCGACAATATGACCGGAAACCCCGAGGAGTTAGTGCAGCGCCCGCACAACTACACCATCGTGGATGAGGTGGACTCGGTGTTGATTGACGATGCACGTACTCCGCTTATTATTTCGGGGCCTACGCCCAAAGGCGATAATCAGCTTTTTGACGAGATGCGTCCCAATGTGCAAAAACTCCACACGGCGCAGAAAGCACTGGTTACTAAAATTATTGCCGAGGCTAAGCAACTGCTAACGGGCGACAACATTAGCGATGAAAATACGAAAAAGGGCGGCGAACTACTTATTCGTGCCCACCATGGCCTGCCCAAAAATAAAGCACTTATTAAATTTTTGAGCGAGTCGGGTAATCGCACCCTGATGTCGAAAACCGAAGGTTTTTATATGCAGGAGCAAAACAAGCACATGCACATCATCGACGACCCCTTGTATTTTATTATTGATGAAAAAAATAATTCTATCGAGCTTACCGATAATGGCATCGACTTATTGAGCGAATCTTACAACGATCTGAGCTTTTTTATTCTGCCTGATTTGGCTGCTGACCTTGCAGATCTGGATAATCAAAACCTGAGTGATGATGAGAAAATTGCGAAAAAAAGTCAGCTCACCACCGACTTCTCCGTAAAATCGGAGCGCGTGCATACGGTAAACCAACTGCTTCGTGCCTACTCCATGTTCGAAAAAGATGTGGAATATGTGATTATGGATAACAAGGTGAAGATTGTGGACGAGCAAACCGGCCGTATTATGGAAGGTCGCCGCTATTCTGATGGCTTGCACCAGGCCTTGGAAGCCAAAGAAAATGTAAAGATTGAAGCAGCCACTCAGACTTATGCCACCATTACCCTGCAAAACTATTTCAGGATGTACCAGAAGCTGGCCGGAATGACCGGTACTGCCGAAACTGAGGCCGGCGAGTTGTGGGATATTTATAAGCTGGATGTGATTGTAATTCCTACCAATAAAACCATAACACGCGATGACCGCGAAGATTATGTTTTCAAAACCAAACGCGAGAAATTTAATGCCGTAACCGAGGAAATTGTTTCGCTGGTCGAAAAGAAACGCCCGGTGCTGGTGGGTACCACTTCGGTAGAAACTTCCGAGCTATTGAGTAAGTTACTCAACCGCCGCCAAATCCCTCACAACATCCTCAACGCGAAGCTGCACCAGAAAGAGGCCGACATTGTGGCCGAAGCCGGACATCCGGGCAAGGTAACCATCGCCACCAACATGGCTGGCCGGGGTACCGATATCAAGCTGGGGCATGGCGTGAAAGAAGCCGGTGGTTTGGCCATCATCGGCACCGAGCGGCACGAATCGCGGCGCGTTGACCGCCAGTTGCGCGGACGTTCCGGCCGTCAGGGCGACCCGGGAAGCTCCCAGTTTTTTGTTTCGCTCGAAGACGACCTGATGCGTATGTTTGGCTCCGAACGAATTTCTAAAATTATGGATCGCATGGGCATCGAAGACGGTGAAGTGATTCAACATTCGATGATTTCCAAATCCATCGAACGAGCTCAGCGCAAGGTTGAAGAAAACAACTTTGGCATCCGTAAACGTTTGCTGGAGTACGATGACGTGATGAACGCACAGCGCGAGGTAATCTATAAAAAACGCCGCCACGCACTCTATGGCGAGCGTTTGGCTGTTGACCTCTCCAATATGATGTTCGACCTCAGCGAGCAAATCATTCTCGATTATACCGAGTTGGGCGATTATGACGGTTTCCGAATCGAGGTGCTCAAAGATATGGCTGTAAATGCCAAAATGGATAAAGAGGAATTTTTGGGAGGCTCAAAAACCGAGCTAGGCGAAAAATTGTTCGACCAGGTTTACGATGCTTATCGGGCTAAGATGAAGCTCATCGCCGAAAAGGCATATCCTGTAATCAAGGATGTGTATGAACAAGAAAGCGGCTACGAAAATATTGCCATTCCCATCACCGATGGTCGTCGTCAGCGGCAGGCTGTTGCTAACCTGAAAAAAGCCTACGAAAATGGCGGGCGCGAAATAACCCTGGCCATCGAAAAGAGCGTAACCCTTTCGATGATTGATGAAGCCTGGAAAGAGCACCTGCGTGAAATGGACGACCTGAAGCAGTCGGTGCAAAATGCCTCGTACGAACAAAAAGACCCGCTGCTGATTTATAAACTCGAATCCTTCGAGCTTTTCAAAAGCATGGTGCAACGTACCAACCGCGATATTACCTCCTTTTTGCTCAAGGCCAACCTGCCCTTGCAGGATTCCAGCCATGTGCGCGAGGCGCAGATGCCCCGCCGTGCCGACCGTCGCCGTTTGCAGGAAGGTCGCGATGACCTGCTTTCGCAATCCCACAGCAACACCCAGCAAAAGCAAAAACCCCAGCCCGTTAAAGTGGAGAAAAAAGTGGGGCGCAACGATCCCTGCCCCTGTGGCAGCGGAAAAAAATACAAGCAATGCCACGGGAGAGGCGGGAGTTAAAAAATTAATTTATGCAATCTTTTTAAATTTGCATTGTGATAATAAGAGACGAAATATCAAAAGGAGAAGAAGTATTCAGACGTTTATGCAAAGCGCATGACGTAAAATCTTTGTATGCTTTTGGATCTGCCACCAACGATCAATTTAATTTTGAAAGTAGTGACATTGATTTGGTCGTTGAAATTGATGAGCCTGATCCCGTAAAGCGAGGTGAGAAGCTTCTTTCGCTGTGGGATGCTTTTGAACGTTTTTTTAACAGGAAGGTTGATTTATTAACTGAGGCATCTATCAAAAATCCATTTTTAAGAAAAAGTATAGATGCTGATAAAATACTAATTTATGGCGGATCAGGGGCTGAAATATTTGTCTGACATTCAACGGGCAATTTGTTTAATTGAGGATTTTACCGGAACAATTGCTGGATTTGACGATTATGTCAATGATCTAAAAACTCAGAGTGCGGTCGAAAGACAGTTGGGAATAATCGGTGAGGCTGTTAACAAATTTGATCTGCTGTACCCTGCGAATAGTCTGGAAAACGCACGAAAAATTGTTGGACTTCGTAATCGAATCATTCATGCTTATGATGCAATTGATGCTGCAATGATTTGGGCAATTTTAAAAAAACAACTTCATCCCCTTAAAGAAGAGGTTAGTTTGCGCTTAAATTCTATGCAAAACTGATCAATATAGCCGGGATTGTCTCAAAATACGCCCTGTGTTCTCTGTGTATGCTTTGCGGTCGCTGTGGTAAAATTTATTGTTTGAACCACAGAGAAATTAGAGAAGCCGCCGAGAGAACAGAGACAAATACAATTGAAAATCTGAATGCCTTATAATAAAGTCAGACATGAATTTAGCCCCCGCAATTTACACCCTTTTTAAATTACGAATATAAAAGCCTAATTTCTAAAATGATAAGCGACGTGGAGCTGTGCCATTGAAAAAGCTATTTTATTAATCCTTAATATTGTAGTCGTTAATAAATCGAATTCAATAAAGATTAATATTATGACACATCAACTCATTTTTATCATCACCCTCGTGCTTACCCTGGGCGTTTTTGCATACACGGCCTCTAAGGTTGCAGCCTTGTTCAAATTAACCAGACCATTTCCCATTGGCGATATCCCGCAGCGCATCGGCATTATGATGAAGGTGGCCATCGGGCAAACCAAGATTTTCCGCTTTCCGTTGGTGGGTTTTGCCCATGCCCTGGTGTTTTGGGGTTTTATGGTGGTGGCCTTTGGTAGCATCGAAATGGTGATTGATGGCGTGTTTGGCATCGAGAAATCCCTGGCGGTGCTTGGCGGCTTTTACGATTTTATGATGGCCGCCGGCGATGTGTTTGCCTTGCTGGTGGGCGTTTCCATTGTCGCCTTTTTGGTGCGCCGCCTGCTGATGCACGTCAAGCGCTTCAAAGGCATCGAGATGAAAAAGATTTCAAAGATTGATGCCAACCTGGCCTTGCTGGCTATTTTGTTTTTGATGGTCTCCCTTTTGGGGATGAACACGTATTATCTGGTTTTGCACCCCAACAATGCCGACGGCGTTTATCCGGTCAGTGCCTGGCTGATGAGTAATTTTATCAATTTCCACACCCTCGATTTTAATACGGCTCATTTTTGGTTCGAGTTTTTCTGGTGGGGACATATTGTAACGATATTCGTTTTCGCCAATGCCTTGCCCTACTCCAAGCACTTCCACGTGTTTATGTCGGTGCCCAATGTTTTCCTTAGCCGCCTCGAGCCGCTGGGCAAACTCGATAATATGGAAAGCGTTACCAAAGAAGTAAAACTGATGATGGATCCCGATGCCGCTTTTGCTGAACCTGCCGAAGGGGAGGAAGAAACCATGGAACGTTTTGGGGTGAAGGATGTGGAAGACATTACCTGGAAAAATTATTTGGATTCACTTTCCTGCACCGAGTGCGGGCGTTGTACTTCCGTTTGCCCGGCCAATATTACGGGTAAACTCTTGTCGCCACGAAAAATAATTATGGACACCCGCGCCCGCATGAAGGAAATAGGGCCGATGAAAGCTAAGGAAGGCCGCGATTACAGCGACGAAAAAAGCCTGGTTAAAAGCTTTATCACCGCCGAGGAACTTTGGGCCTGCACTACCTGCAATGCCTGCGCCCAGGAATGTCCCATCAATATCAATCATCCCAGCCTTATCGTGGACATGCGCCGCTACCTGTTTATGGAAGAATCGGCAGCACCGGGCGAGTTGAACAATATGTTTACCAACATCGAAAATAATGGTGCGCCCTGGCAGTACCCGCCCGAAGACCGCATGAAGTGGGCAGAAGAAGTCGGGCTGGAAGTTCCGGTGATGGCCGATGTGTTTGGCCAGGGCAAAAAGCCCGAATACCTGTTTTGGGTAGGTTCCTCAGGGGCCTACGACGACCGCTACAAAAAAGTTTCGCGTGAGTTTGTAAAAATCCTGAAACATCTGAAAATAGATTATGCCGTTTTGGGTGAAGAAGAAATAGACACCGCTGACTCCGCTCGCCGCGCCGGGAACGAGATGCTTTACCAAATGCAAACCCTCCAGATCATCGAAACCTTTAAAATGTATGAGGTCAAGAAAATCATCACCTGCTGTCCCCACGATTTCAACACCTTCAAAAATGAGTATCCCGATTTTGACGGAAATTACGAAGTGCTGCACCACTCGCAGTTTCTGCAAAAGTTGATTGCCGATGGAAAGCTCAAAATTGATTCAGATAAATTTGCTGGCAAGAAAGTTACCTTCCACGATCCTTGTTACCTGGGCCGTGCCAATAGCGAATATGACGCTCCCCGCGATGTGCTTGCTGCCATAAAATGTGAATCCATCGAAATGAAACGCAACAAAAGTTTCGCCCTGTGCTGTGGTGCCGGTGGCGGACAAATGTTCAAAGAAGCCGAAAAAGGCAACAAGGAAGTTTTTATCGAGCGCATCGAAGATGCCATCGAATGCAAGGCCGACATTGTGGCCACCGCCTGCCCCTTCTGCATGGTGATGATGACCGACGGCATCAAATACAAAAACCAGGAAGAAAAAATGCAGAATCTGGATATTGCCGAGATGGTGAGTATGGGGATGGGGTTGTAGGGAAATGTCCTCTTAATGAATCAAAAAAGAGACAATTAAAAGATAGGATGGGGCAATAAAACAAATTGTATGTCATGTAAAATAGCTGCAGTTAACGTTTAATTAAAATACTAAGTTATGGATATATAAAAAGAATACCTTGAAAAAAATTTGAATTTAAGCAATTTTTACAGGAATAGACTGTTCAAAAAAGTGTGTCAGAGATTTATTGGCTAATTCTTTACTCGCATTGTTTTGACTTATCATTTTAATCATTACAATAAAAATAAATAGTCCTACTACTAAAATGACCTCCTACATCTATTATACGAATGTCACATAAAATATGCCCTCCAATAAAGTTTCTTCCTCTAAACCAATTGTCAAATTGATAGCTACCACCTGGAGGGATATTAAATTCACGTTCATGTATAAAGTCATGAAAAACAGTAGTGGACCATGTATCGCCATTCTTGTCAAATAACGTTGCAGACATAATTACTCGATATCCAAGTTGACCTCCTTTTTCTGAAAATTTAATACCCCAGAAGAATTTATCATTAGAGCTTATTTTAAGCATACTTTTGAAATCCAATTCATGTTGGGCTTTATTATTTTTAATAAAAGCCAATCTTGTTTTTGCTTCATTTCTAAACAGTCCAGAAGGGTATCTGGCAAGATACGTCTCATAGTGTGTGTAATGCTCTTCATCTCTAATAAAGTAATTACCTTCAGTAATGCATTCATAAATCAATTTCCACTCCTTACCTTCTCGATATTTGTCGATTCTAAGATAATTATCTAAGCATGTTTTAACATTAGGAGCATTTAATATAATTCTTCAAATTTTTTCGTGTTATCAAGCGTCAAAAATTTTTTAGCTAATAATAAATATGAGGAATCAATGAATGGTAAATATGCGGGATCTACAAAACCAGCAAATTGCCCAGATCTATATTTTAGGCGAGAAAACTCTTGAATATAATTGCAGTATTCAGAAAGATTATCTTGTTTTTTTGCAATCAAGAACTTTTTTTCATGAGAAGGTTTGCATGCTGATGTGAAAAGTATTATAACCATGAAGGTTTTAAATAATGTTTCTTGGTTCATCTGTGTTTAATTTATAATTAATAACTCCAGTTTATGATGTCAAAAAATGGATAAATAAAATGATAAAAAAGGAACATAATAATTTTTGTAAATCCCTATAATATAGTATTTTTAGGGGTGAACGACAAAACAATAATATCATACTGTACGGTAAAAGTACAAAGATTTTTTCAGAGATAAATAACTATTTCATCCCGCTCGCTCGGATTTGTGCCCTTGGCTCGCATTGCGAAGTGGGCATCCATTCATGTTCATCCGCGTTTAAAACCCTCTTTATGAGAATTATTTTCTGGGCAAGGAGTTTTTGAAACTTCATCATATTACAAGCATTTCCATTAGCTTGCCAAAAATGCCCACCGTTTTTCTTTCGATTAGAAATTCTTTCGATACTTTTGTGGGAACGATTGATGAAATATTTTAAGGTTAGTCACTGTTTGGTGATACCAACAAAATTCACGATTTTTACAATAAAAAGAACAAACATGAAAACAATTGATATCGTAAAAAACAGATTGATTGATAGAATAATGCTTACAAATAATGAGCAACTGCTCAACGCAATTGATAACATCTTTAATTCAACCCAGGCAGAAGATAAACTTTTGCTTGATTCTCATCAAATTGAAAAAGTAAAATAGCAATGGCAGATATCGAAAAACAGGGCGAGGGCAATGGCTTGCAGAAGTTTGAAAACTTTGTGATTTTTCAAACTGCTGATGGCAAAGTAAATGTTGATGTTTTTTTTAAGGATGAAACACTCTGGCTCACCCAAAAGTTGATTGCCGAGCTTTTCGAGAAAGGAAGAACTACCATAAGCGAGCATCTAAAAAAAATATTTTCCGATGGTGAATTGGATGAAAATGTGGTATGTCGGGATTTCCGACTAACCACTCAGCATGGTGCCATTGCGGGGAAAACGCAAGAGAAAGATGTAAAGTATTACAACTTAAAAGCTATTGTAGCGGTTGGCTATCGGGTGAATTCCCATCGTGCCATCGAATTCCGAAAATGGGCTACCCAAATCCTCCATGAATACATCATTAAAGGGTTTGCAATGGATGATGAGCGCTTGAAACAAATAAAGCATTTTGGGCAGGACTATTTCGATGAAATGCTGGAACGTGTGCGCGAAATTCGCATGAGTGAGCGTCGCTTGTACCAGAAAATCACTGATATTTATTCGCTTTCTGCCGATTATGACAGCAAAGCTGATGTTACTAAATTGTTTTTTGCTACCGTACAAAACAAACTGCATTGGGCCATTTCCGGAAAAACAGCAGCCGAAATAATCTATACCGAAGCTGATGCTGAAAAAATACACATGGGTCTAAAAACATGGAAACAAGTTCCCGATGGCAAAATATTAAAAGGCGATGTGAGTATTGCTAAGAATTACCTGAACGAAGAACACCTAAAAGCCCTGGAACGTATTGTAAGTGCTTATCTCGATTTAGCCGAAACTCGGGCAATAAACCGTCAGGTTATGAACATGAAAGATTGGAAAGAATTTTTGATAAAATTTCTTGAATTATCTGATTATCCTATCCTTCGGGATTCAGGGAAAATATCGATGCTTGAAGCAAAATTAAAAGCAGAAAACGAATACGAAAAATTCAGAGTAGTACAGGATAAATTATTCGAATCGGACTTTGATAAATTTTTAAAACAAATTGAAAAAAGGAAAAAATAAATATGCCAAATCTCTACATCATAGCAGGTTGCAACGGAGCGGGTAAAACCACCGCATCTTTCACGGTTTTGCCTGAGATGTTGAATTGTGATGAGTTTGTTAATGCTGATGAAATTAGTCCGGGACTTTCACCATTCAATCCTGATAGAGCAGCCATCGAAGCTGGCAGGTTGATGCTGAAAAGAGTTGATTCTCTCATAAGTGTTTTTTTTGAAAGTTGTATCTTTGAAAAAATAAATTTCACAAAATGGAGACAAGAAATCTTATAGCAGAAAATTATTTTGAATTGATCAAGAACCTGAATGTAGATGTTAAACTTGAATTAATATCACGGATATCTGATTCATTAAGGGAACAGACGGTGAGCAAGGATGATTCGTGGAAAGATCTTTTTGGGGCATACAATTCCGGGCAATCTGCCGAAGAAATTATAGATGATTTGAGAGATTCTCGTTTTACTAACCGTCAGATTGAGGATTTATGAAATATCTCATAGATACAAATCTCTGCATCTATTTTTTGAAATGAAAATACGAACTTTTCACTACCTTTGAAAAATGAATACAAAAACGCAATATGTAACACAGTTGATTAGAAATTATATCAATACCATCGACCCGATGGCAGATGTAATTCTTTATGGTTCTCGTGCGAGAGGAGACGAGAGGCAAGATTCTGATTGGGATATACTGATTTTAACCGATTATTCAGCAAATTTGACGACAGAAAGAAAATTTCGTGATAAGATTTACGACTTAGAATTAGAGACAGGAGAAGCCTTTTCTGTTTTCGTATATTCCAAAAACGACTGGCAGACAAAACAAAAAATCACACCATTCTACCACAATGTTTCACTTGAAGGGGTACGGATATGACAAATGAGGAACAAAATGAATATGTAAAATATCGAATTGAGTCTGCCCAGAAGACATTTGATGCAGCAAAAATTTTGGCCGACAATGGATTTTGGAATTCTACGGTTAACAGGTTGTATTATGCTTTATTTTATGCAGTTAATGCCTTGCTTGTTTTAAACGGAATTCAAACAAAATCCCATTCGGCAACCAAAAGTCAATTTTCCCTTCTTTTTGTAAAAACAGGAAAATTCGATAAAAAATACGGACGTCTTTTATCTGAATTGTTTGATTGGAGACAAAAAGGTGATTATGAGAATGTTTTTGACTACGATAATGAATCAGTAAAACCTTTGTTTGGGCCAGTTGCTGAAATGATTGATTTAATTGAAGAAGAAATAAAAAGCAAATTGTAATAAATCCCGATCGCCCGGATTTGTAATCCTACTCACTCGGATTTATGCCATCGGCTCACCTAGCTAAGCGGCATCCCGCCGGGTTAATCCGAGTTTAAAACCATCTTTGTAAGCATTTTTTCCTGAGCAAGGAGTTTTTAAAACTTCATCATAGTTCAAGCGTTTCCAATAACTCGCCAAAAATGCCACCGTTTTATTTTTAGTTTGAAATTCTTTCGATACTTTTGGCAGAACGACTGATGAAATTATTGAACTTTACCAAATATTGAAAAATAAAAAATAATGAACTTTGAATGTAAACAGCTTAATATTACGGATGATCCTGATTTTGGATGCACAATTGAGTTTAGTGACTCGATAGATGAAAACGATGAGAATCAGACATTGGAAGAACTCATGAATCCGACTGGTAAATACCTTTTGATACAGCGAAGCTACCCGGAAGATGAATATGAGAATGATTGGTATTCGATAGAATCTTCGGAAATTGATATCGAATACAGTCAAAAAGATGATATGTACGTCAATCTTCGTAAGGATGAGTTTAAAATCTATTGCTCTGGAGTTACCATAATTGTTGGGTTAAACTTATCAGATGCAGAGTATTCAAATTTGAATAAGGTTTTAAAGACGAGATTTAAGGACAAAGTAATCATAATGAAAGAATAGAAAGGAAAGAGCGAAGAACTCATAGGGTTTTCAGTTGTCGCAAAATTTGCGACAACTGCTGCCGATGGGAAAACAAGAATATTATGACAGCAAAGAATAAGAACTTGAAAAGCCTTGACCAATTTATAGATGAAAAAATTGGGAACAAGGGAACAGAAAAACGAGTAAAGTTTGAAGCTGATTATGATGCTTTCAATCTTGGTGTTTTGATTCAGCAGGCAAGGGAGAAAAAGGACTTAGCCAGCAACAATAAAATTGAATCGTATCAAGACCATTGGATATTTATCGAATAAAAACGTATCATATCGTATCGGTTTGGTAAAAACATGTAATTTTGATAAAATTTAGTGTAATGACAACAAAAGAATTAAAGCATAAAGTAATAGGTAAAATCAATGAACTTGATGATGAGAACCTTTTAAATGATTTAGTACGATTAATTGATGATAATGTTGATGAGAATGAAATCTATCGATTAAGTGACGGCCATAAAAAAGCAATTCATAAAGCCATCGAACAGATAGAAACAGGAGATTATTTAACCAATGAAAAATCGAATAAAATGATTGATGAATGGCTAAACAAATAATTTGGTCGAGACTTGCTCATAATGATCGGTTAAACATACTTGAATATTGGATTAAAAGAAATAGATCAACTGCGTATAGCAAAAGGCTTAATCAGACTTTTGAGCATACGGCGGTTTTAATCAGTAAATATCCCAGGATAGGAATACAAACAGAAATTGAGGATATCAGGTACAAAATTGTTAAAGATTATTTGTTTACATATCGAGAGACAAAAAGATTTATCGAGATACTGACGATTTGGGACAGCAGACAAGATCCAGACAAATTCGATAGGATTATTAAACAGGGCAGCAGCTAAAAAATTGGTATAATTATTCGGCGAACCGGGATTAACTGCAGCTATCGTGGTATTGAAAAACCCGCTCACCCGGATTTGTGCCATTGGCCAGCTTTACGAAGTGGGCTTGCCTTGCTGGCGAAGCGGGCAAGGCGGGCATTCTATCGGCTTAAGCTGTTGGTTCGGATTTGTAAACCATTCATTGTTAAAAACTCCCTGATAAAGGATTATCAAAAACAAAATTAGAGCTTATGCCAACAACCAAATATTTGTATTCTTTTAATTACCACAAAACTGAAAGTGAGCTATGCAAGCTCGAATCAAGGTATATTTTTGATAAGGAAGATGAGAATAAACTGCTTTTTTCCGATGTAAAAGTGGAGCCTTCGAGCAGTGCTTTTATTAAAAACAGGCTCGATATTATTTCGTTTTCTAAAGATTATGCTACACTAATAAACGACATCAAAAAAGAAAATATACGCATCGAAGGTTTCAAAGTTGAGTATATGGTTTTTGATGGTGATACAAGGGAATATGCCGAGAGGCTAAAAAAGTTAAAAGATATAGGTTACAGGATTGAAGGTTTTCCCGATTACCACAACCCAACACGTACTTATGCTTTATGTTATTTTGCGGGTATTTGGTACTTTGGTGATTTGATTAAAAATAAATTCGCCTGGCATAAGCACAAGCAAAAACCATGTTCATACAGCAACTCAATAAGTTTGAGTATTGCCAAAGTGCTTGTTAACGTTGCAGCAATGGGCAACAAAGCGGCAAGGCTACTCGATGCGTGTTGTGGTGTTGGCACAATAATGTTAGAGGCCTGTTTTGCCGGAAATAACATTGAGGGTTGCGACATTAACTGGAAGATATGTAAGGATGCACGAGAAAATCTTGCCCACTTCAATTATACTGCAAAAGTATATCACTCCGATATTAAAGACATTAGCCGTAGGTACGATGCTGCTATTATCGACCTGCCCTACAATTTGTTCAGCAACGTAACTGATAATGATATCTTACACATTATTGTGTCGGCAGCAAAAATCACAGATCGACTTGTTATTGTGTCTATCTCGGATATATCAACCTTAATCAGCAGCACGGGGTTCAGGATTATAGATTATTGTAGTACGGGCAAAAGAGGAAAGACAAATTTTGCCCGAAAAATATGGGTTTGCCAAAAGAATGGATAGGTAGTGTGACAACTCTCCTAATAGAAAAAATAAATTCAAACATGCCTTTACTGAGCAGAGCGATGTATTGAGCCTCACGAAATGTCGAAGTGCCAGTGGTGTATGATCAAATTCTAATTTTGATTTTTATAAAGATGATATGCGCTGCTCGCTCGGATTTGCTTCATCGGTTCGCCTTGCGAAGCAGGCATCCCTTCGGGACAATCCGAGTTTAAAACTCTCTATTTAAAAATCATTTCCTGAGCAAGGAGTTTTTAAAACTTCGTAATAAATCAGATACTTCTATCACCTTATCAAAAATCGCCCACCGTTTTTCTTTCAATTTGAAATTCTTTCGATATTATTGGGGGAAGGACTGAAAAAATAATTTTGGTGGGTGTATCTAATTAGGTACATTTGTAAAAAATTTGAATATGCCTACAATAGACATAATTGATGGAATAAAGGTGTGTATTTATGAATTAAACCCGGAGTTATTATGAGAAAAACAATTAAAATGCCAAGGATATTGAAAATAAACTGGATAAAAGATTTATCAATTTCGGTAGTTTTTAATAATGGGGAATCCCGAATTATCGATTTTAGAAAAGTACTAAACAAGATTAATCTTGTTGAAGACTCTCCTGCAAGAATTCTTTATAATTCCGAAGAATTTGCAAAAGCAGCATTGGAGAATCATACTTTATCCTGGGATAATGTTGAACAATACATTACATTGAGAAATAAAGAAAAAATGAAAGTTCCTTATCAAATCGGGGCTGATGTATTGCTAAAGCATAGTCGCGCAGAGGTGTCTGAAGTAGAATTAAAACTTGGGCGGCTGATTAAAGAATCAAGAACGTCTTTGGGCTTAACCCAACAAGATCTGGCATTGATGAGTGGGACTTCGAGAACCTATATCTCGCGAATTGAAAATGACAGGTCGGATGTTGAATTGGGAACACTCAGGAAAATTATTGAAACCGGATTAGGGAAGAATCTGGAAATTAGCATAAAATAGCTTCTGTTTAATTGTGATGAGTTTGTTAATGCTGATGAAATTATAGATGAGAAATAAAATCGAACTGCTCGCGCCAGGCGGAGATGTGGATGCGATCAAGGCTGCAATTTTGGGCGGGGCTGATGCGGTGTACTGTGGCCTGGATAGGTTTAATGCCCGCAACCGTGCGGCAAACATAACCTTCGACAATTTGCAAAGCATCCTTAGGCTTGCCCATCGCCACAACTGCCAGGTTTTCCTTACGCTGAATATCCTCATTATCGAAAGTGAAATCCCATCGCTTTTTGCCCTATTAAACAGGCTTGTAAATACCAGCATCGATGGGGTGATTGTGCAGGATTTGGGCATGTTTTACCTGTTGAATAAATATTTTAAAACACTCAAAATCCATGTTTCAACGCAGGCTACCACCCACAATGAAGGGCAGATAAGGTTTTTGAGCAGGCTCGATGCGCAACGAGTCAATCTTTCGCGGGAACTGAATCTTGCAGAGATAAGACATTTAACAGCGATTGCACGCGAATACACGATGCTCACCGAAGTTTTTGTTCATGGCTCGTATTGCATTTCCTTTTCGGGAATATGCTACATGAGTTCTGCGCAAAGCGGTAAGTCCGGGAATCGTGGCCGATGCAGTCAGCCTTGCCGCGACCGATACAAAACTACTGCTGCCGGCTTCGATTATCCCCTTAACCTGAAAGACAATTCAGCGTTTTTCGATTTAAAGGATTTGTACGATGCCGGGGTAGCTTCTCTGAAAATTGAAGGGCGGATAAAAGAGTACGAATACGTTTATACTGTGGTGAAAACCTACAAAAATCAGCTTCGGAGTTTGCTGAGTGAAAATAGCCACAACGCTGATAATAGCGACTTGTACAGGGTTTTTAATCGTGATTTTACAAACGGCTTTTTAAAAGGGGAAATAAACAAGGATATGTTTATCGACGACCCCATGAGCTACTCCACCAAGCGGCTTGCCGAGGTGAACGATTACGCTACCAAAGAAAAATTGTTGGACGGTCAAAAGGAGTTGTACCAGGAGAAAGCGGACGTTAGAACGGAGATTAAAAGTGAAATTGATAAACTGGAGATCGCCAAAATCCCCCTTTTGATTTCCGTGTACGGGAAGGCCGGCTTTGCTTTGGAGATTTGCCTTAAAGCACCCGACAAAACTTATGAACTTAGGTCGGCCAGCAAGCTCGAGAACATCGGTACGCGGAATATTAACCGCCGGATGATCGAGAAAAAACTGAAGGCCATCAACGAAACGGAATACGAAATTCAGGATCTCGATATGGCTCAGCTCGAAGCGGATGTTTCGATCCCTTACGGGGATATAAACGCGGTGAGAGAAAAAATCCTCTTTCTGCTTAACGATTCAAAGGAGTTGATAAAAGCGGTTGAGGTTCCCGATTTAAAAGTCAGGAATGTGGTAAAAGCAAAGCCCACATTGTCGGTTTTAGTTTCCAACGAAAATGATCTCCACCTCTGCTGTGAAAAAGATGCACAGGTTTTCTTCCGTTTGCCCGAGGGGATGAAGCATGAATCTGCCCGGCTGATCGAAATATTTAAAACCTATACGCAACTAATTCCCTGGTTTCCTTCGGTGCTGATTGGCCAGGATTATACGGCTGCTGTGGATTTTCTCACCCAAGTAAAACCCCGACTAATTGTTAGCAACAATACCGGGATTGCCCACGAAGCCTGGCGAAGCGAAATTCCCTGGATTGCCGGTCCTAATCTGAATATCACCAATTCATTCAGCCTTTTGGCATTGAAGGAACATTTTAACTGTTCGGGTGCTTTCATTTCAAACGAGCTAAACCTGGAGCAGATCAGGGGAATAAAGTGCCCTGAGGATTTCGAAACGTATTACAGCATTTTTCATCCCATCGAAATGATGACCAGCCGGCAATGTTTGTTTCATCAGGTTAGCGGATGCGAAAAACAGGGTTTGGATAAAACCTGTATTCAAAAATGCGAAAAACATTCGTCCATCACCAATTTAAAAAAGAACACTTTCCACATCCAAAAATCCAAAGGAAACTATCACCACGTTTATGGCAGCAGGCATTTTCTGAATACAACTATTGTGGCTGAGCTCCCGGATTTCTTTTCGGGCTTTATGATAGATTTTACAGATATAAAAACGGAAACTGAATTTGCCGTAGATAAAAGTCAGCTCATCCAATATTTCAAAAATTTATTAGAAGGCAAGCCAGATGCCGCAAACGAAGTCCATAAATTAATAACTCCCACCACCTACGCCCAGTACAAAAAGGGGATTTGAGTTTTGACTTGCTTAGTTTCCCAATTTTGTTTTTTTAAAAAGATTATTTTTGAGGATTCAATACATTATTAATTTTAAAATCCAAAAGGAGATATACAGATGTCAGAAAGAATGATAAAGCAATTTATGGAAATGGTTCAGATTGACAGCGAATCGAGCAACGAAGCCAATTTTATTAATTACCTCGAAAAGGAATACCAAAAACTGGGTGCTGAAACTGTGCAGGACAGCTACGGCAACCTCATCGCGAAACTTCCTGCCAAAGGATGCGAAGGCAAAGAACCCATCTTGTTGTCGTGCCATGCCGATACCGTAAAACCAGGTGTAGGGATAAAGCCTGTGCTCGAAAATGGCATTATCCGTTCGGGTGGAGATACTATTTTGGGAGCCGACGATAAAGCCGGCATTGCCGAAATGCTGGAAGCCTTGCGCATCGCGGAGGTTCGTCCGCCCATCGAAGTAGCGATTTCGCGCGAGGAAGAAATCGGGCTTTTTGGCGTAAAGAATCTTGATTATTCATTGCTCACCGCTAAGCGAGGCTTTTTGCTGGATAATGATACTTTGAACACCATCATTATTGGCGGGCCGTCCTATTTTACTTTTGATGTAACGGTAAGAGGTAAATCGGCACACGCCGGCATGGAACCCGAAAAAGGCATCAACGCTATTGTGGCTGCTTCCAAGGCCATTGTCGCTTTAAAACTCGGAAGGCTCGACCATGAAACTACGGCCAATGTTGGGATTATCGAAGGTGGAATCGTGCGCAACGGCGTTCCCGACAAGGTGGTTTTTAAAGCTGAATGCCGCAGCCTGAACCACGAAAAAGCCAAAAAACTGGCCAACGAAATGAAGGCTATTATGACCCGTGAAGTGGAGGCTGCCGGAGCTAAAATCGAAATCGACGAAAACAACTTATGCAAAGCGGTTGATATTCCCGAGAGTTCTTTTACGGTGGACTTATCCAAGAAAGCACTTAAAACTGTGGGCATCAATGCAAAAGCAACTTTTATGACCGGATTTACCGATGCTTCTATCTACAACAACATGGGCATCGAAATGGCGGTAGTGGGCATTGGTGCCCGCAACGAGCATGCCCTTGATGAGCATATTTATGTGGAAGATATGGAGAAGGCCTTGAAGATGATTGTGGAGTTGTTGCGTTTGTCAGCGGAATAATTTTTAATCCTGGGATTGTGAAAAAAAAAGTAGAAGAAATAGTTGCAGAAAATAATCGGATTCTTGCCAGTAAAAGAGATCGGGAGAAATTCTTTGAGGCTGTATTTGGAAATGGTAAACCAAATCAGAGTTTGCTTAAAGCGGCTGAAAAGTATAAATCCCTAACTTAAATTGACATAAGTCCCAAAAGTATTTCCGCAATCCGAAAAGTAGTATTTTTGGTCAGTTAAATTAAAAAAAATTAATTATGGGAAATATTGTTGTAAATCGATTGGATTATGCGCGGATAAAAAAGTGCATAGCTGATGCCAAACAATTCAGATCGATAAGTAATGCTGAAGCCGAAAAATTGCTAACCGAATTAAACTCTGCTGAAATTCTGGAGCCTCAGGCTATGCCTTCGAATGTGGTAACCATGAATTCGATTGTGAAGTTGAGCTTTTTAAATAATAATAAGCAAGTGCAATTTCAGATCGTTTACCCGGAAAAAGCAAAGCTAAAAGAAAATAAGATATCTATTTTCTCGCCTATTGCCACAGCCCTGATTGGATACAGGGTTGGGGATGAAATAGAATGGATAGTACCGGCCGGGCTAACGCAAATAAAAATTGATGAAATAGTTTATCAGCCCGAGGCTGCCGGAGATTTTAACTTGTAAATTCACACCGTTTCAATTGTTTTTGCAAAGTTTGCCTTATCAATAAATAAAGCTTTGCGGTCAAAAAAAAATGGCTTCATCCTATTTTTTGCCAGCAATGCAACAAAAAACCCCGAAGATGTTTCCTTCGGGGTTTTCCATTTTATGGATATTGCTTTACCCTAACGCACAATTAACTTGCGTGTTTCGTTAAAATTTTCGCTGCTTCTCTTAACAAAATAAAATCCTGATGGGATTGTGCTAATATCTATCGTGCCATTTCCGAAAAAGCTATTTTGCCTTACCGTGTTTCCTGTGGCATCGATAATTTCAACTCCATAATTGGAACTGCCGCTGCCACTTGTTGTAATATTGAGCACCTCTGTGGCCGGGTTGGGGTGCATTCCAAAACTTACCGCCCCGGCATCATCAATTCCTGTAATAGTGAGTATAATACTATTGATGGCTGAATAGGAACCAGCTACGAACGTTCCCGATGAATTTCCAAAATTATAATCGTATTCAACTTCCACAGGATAAGATTCTCCGGTTTCAGCACTGTAAATTTTGTAGCTCAGGGTTTCGCCATCCATAAAGCCATCCTGCATCAGGGTGGTTTTGTCATCGCCAAACAAAGTTATGGCTTGTGCTATGCCATCTTCGCCGATTTCAACAAAACCATAAATTTCTTCATTTTCACCAAAAGCACCCATTGCATCACCAGCCTGCAAATTATCGATGGCCATGTTGCGCAGCGCGACTACCTGGGAGCCTGGTGTCATCATAATTTCACCCCACGGCGTTTCGATGCTGTTGTCCTGAGCTGATCGGGCGGCCTTAAGCTCATCACCGCTACAATCGGGGAAAGTGATGGTGATGGGAATATTAACTTTTATCGCATAAGCCTTGCCCGGCTCAAGCGTGTTCAAACTATATATTTCAAGCTCAGGCCAAAAAATGCGCGTACCGATGAGTTCCTGCACCAGCACGATGTCGTTTATGTTTTCACCAAGAAGTTCCATAGCCAAAACATCACATGCCCCGGGAACAGGCAGGTAGTTCCATCCTTCGGCAAGTTGGATGGAACTATTATTCGCCTGGATACCGCAGATTTGAATATTGTTATCTGCTGAAGTTTTTATCACGTATCCTGAATTATTATCCAAATTGCCGATTGTGTTGATGTTTTGCGCGGGCCAAAATACCGAAGTAAGATTTTTGAGCAAGATCATATCCTCCATCTGCGCCATTAATAAATCATCAAGCATAGCAATTTCAGGATTTACATAAGTCGAAAAACTGTTCCATCCTTCCATCACGGTATATTCCTGGCAGGTCATTGCGCCAAGGGCAGTAAGGCTTGAAGTGCCTCCCGAAGTAAAATAAACCTGGTCGGGCTGCGACTGATCGTAGTTTGCTGCGGCGTTTATTTCCGTTTCGGTGTCGCACCTGAAAACTTTCCATGTAAAGGCTTCACCTTCCACAAAACCATCTTTTGAAGGAGTGGCGGGATTATCGCCAAAGGCCATAATTGTGGCATTACCATTTTCGTCAATACGGCTGGTGCCTGCGCACACTTTAGTGCCTTCGTCATTGGTGTAAAACACAGCCATCCAGTCGTCGTCGGTTAGGGTAGTTCCGGCTATACTATGCTCGGCAGCGGCTGGAATGTTGATGGTATGCACGAGGTTTGTTTCCTGAACAGCCCAGGGTTGCGGGCAAAAGGGTGGCGGTGTTCCATCTTCCTTGGTAAGAAATAAGGCTTGCTTTGCAGGGTTTGGCTGCGGATTATCAAAAATGTTTTGATGAAGCTCAAGCGTATAACCATCAAAAGAAACAATTTCATGAAAAATGTGCCTGTAAGAATATTCGCCGCCATAAATGGTATGTATCCAATGAAATCCTATTCTATTGGTTTCAGCTTCGTATGTCCACCACTGCGAGTTGGGGTAAATAGTTGGCATAAGTTTACCACTCGATTCGGTGTAGTCTTCATTATCCGAAAATACAATAGTGGTGTTGAGGTTGTATCCGCCAAATTGCTGGCTCGAAATTGTTCCGTTCCAGGTGCCGATAAAATCATCGATATCATAGACCTGGGCACTTAGTTGTGAGGTAAATAAAAATGAAAGGAGGGCTAAAAAGAAAAATTGAATTCGTTTCATGAGTCTGATTTTAGTTGAATACGTGAATAGTTTAAAGGATATTTTGTTTAATTATTTGAGATGCAAATCAAACATTAGTTTATCACGAAAGTTTCACAAAAAAATCAAATTAAAATTTTTTGATATTTGTTAACAAATATTCACATCATTGAAGAGGGCAAGTTGGTGTTGGAAAATGATAGTGTTTATAAAGTTTGCAGTGCAAATATTCAAAAGTTTGCATTACTAATATAGAGTTTCGATTTTATGATAATAAAAAAAACCTGGTGGCCGAGACCATCAGGTTTTTCATCTTGCAAATCCGGGTAGTGTTATTATCGGAGTATCAGTTTTTGCATCGGCGTATCGCCAAGCTGAACGAAATATACACCCCGTGCCTGACTGGTCAAATTCAACTGCGCTGAGTTATCACTCATTTCAAGCTCATTGATGACCTGGCCTGTTTGATTTAAAACACGGATCGTGGCATTTGTGCTGCCAGGATTTTCTAAATTAACAATTCCTGTGCTTGGGTTTGGGTAAAACCGGAATTCACGATTTACTTGAGCAATACCGGTTATATCGGGGCCGTAGGTGGTTTCGCTCAGGTAAATCACATCGCCCGAAGTTCCTCCATTGGCATTGGCTGCGTTAAAAGCGGCATAAAAGGTAATATCGCCGGGCACTGCATTGGGTGCTGTCCATTGCAGTTCCCAGGTCTTGCTATTGTCCATGGGCGTATTGCCCTGTTGGGTATGCGTAACTGACTTGTTGTTGTTGGCCAGTTGCGTTTCGGTGGCATTAACCAGGGCAAAGGTTCCGGTTTTGTTGCCGCTTGCGTCTTCGGCGGTCAGCTCAAAGCCAAATTTTCCTACGCCGGCATGAGTTCCTGTGGCAGTAATAAGGTAAGTTTCGCCACCCACGTAACCGTTTTCGGGGATGTTGGTGCTAATCCAGTTGCTTGCGTTTTGGGGTGTTCCCGAGTGGCAGGCGGTGCAGTTGTTGGCGTTGTCGCCCGGCGATCCGGTGCGTCCGCCCGGCGATCCCGAGCTAAAGCCAATAAAAATAAATACCAGCGGTAAGGCCAGCAGAGGAAGTAAAGTGTAGAATTTTTTCATGATAGTGTTGGGTGTTAGAGTTTATAAATGATAATTGACAAAGGTAATTCATTCAAAGTGGCTAATTCATAATGAATTTAAATAAACCTTAACAAAGTAAAAAATGTAGGTTTAGTCAGGGCATGACTCAAAGTCATACCCTGACTTTGCAATCATGCCTGGTTTTTATAGTCATAGCATGGCTTTAAGCCATGCTATGACTATCGTCTAAATATCAACTTATCTTTTTGCCCGAAAGAACTGTAGGAGGAGATGATTACATTTTCGCTGGGTGAGAGGCCTTCGAGCACTTCGTAATAATTGGTGTTTTGTCGTCCAAGTCTTATTGCGCGTTTCACGGCAAAATCGCCCGAGGCATCAAGCACATAAATCCAGTTGCCGCCGGTTTCCTGAAAAAAGCCACCACGCTTAACCACGATCGCTTCGCGGGGGCTGCTAAACTGCAAGCGCAGTTGTACGGTTTGTCCGCGTTTGATGCCCCCGGGTTCATCGTTCGTAAAATTTAGGTCAACCTGAAAAGAGCCATTGCTAACCTCGGTATATATTTTCATAATTTCGAGCTGGTAGGTTTTGTGGGCAAAGTCGAACTCGGCCTCCTGACCCAGATGCACGGTGGAGATATAACGCTCGTCGATAGGGGCGCGCAGCTTAAAACCATCCTTCATCCGGTCGATTTGACCGAGGTGTTCGCCGGCGGCTTTGGTTTCGCCAATCTCGATGCTAAACGAGGAGAGCTTGCCCGATTCAGGGGCTTTGATGTACAGGTTTTGCAGATTTTTGTTGAGCATCTTCAGGTTGATTTGCATGCGTGCAATCGAGTTATCAATTTGTTGGGTTTGGTTAACCATCGAAACCGAATCGAGCCTTTGCAGTTGCAAAGCTATTTCGAGCTGTTTCATCGTGAGTTTGTATTCGCGATCGGCGTTTTCGTATTCCAAATCAGCGATCAGCTTTTCGCTATACAGTTGATTTTTTCGTTTAAAATCCAGGTTTACCTTATCGATTTCCGCTTGTAGATTTACGATCTCCAACTGCCGCAGAAACTGGTTTCGCTCCAAATCGATTTTTGAGTTTTGCAGATTATTGATGGCATCGTACATGCGTGTTTCCTGATCCATATAGCGCAGCTCCATGTCTGCATTATTCAGTTTTAGTATCGTATCTCCTTTTTCAAGCTGTGCCCCATCTTCCACAAAAACACTTTCCACAGTTCCGCCCTGCACAGCATCGATATATATGGTTGTTCTGGGATATACCACGGCATCCACCGGGATAAATTCCTGAAAGCGATCGAGCCTGACTTCGGCTACAGCCAGTTGTTTGGCATTTACATAAAGTCGGCTTTGCTTGTCTCTGAAAAATAATAAGAAAATGAGCAAGCCTGCAAAAGCTGCCGAAAACACAAGGGTTAATACTTTCTTAACCGTCCACCTTTTTTTCTCAATTATCCTGTCCATAAATCTTCATTTTGCGCTTGCGCCGCATAGCACATACTATGCCGCTATCTTTAATGGGCTGAAAAGCAAATGTCGCCTGCTGTGGGCTTTCTTGCAAGTAATTGTTTTGTTCGCAAGCGGTCATTATTTTGTACAGATATGAACAATCTTTTTACTTTAGCCGATATTTTAGTTTATCGGAATAATTTGCTACTAATATTAAGCTATTGAAAATGGAAAAAACAGAGGGCAAGATTTTAATTGTTGATGATGATCAGGACGTGCTTTTGGCGGCACGACTGTTTTTGAAGCAATACATCAGGATAGTACATACCGAAAAAAATCCTGAGAACATTCCTAATCTTCTAAAGTCTGAAAATTATGATGTGATTTTGTTGGATATGAATTTCTCGCGCGATGCTACCAGCGGCAAGGAGGGTTTTTATTGGCTCAACAAAATCATGGAAATCGATCCGGCAGCGGTGGTAATTTTTATTACCGGTTACGGCGATATCGAATTGGCAGTGCAGGGTATCAAAGAGGGAGCTACCAATTTTATACTCAAGCCCTGGGATAACAAAAAGTTGCTTGCCACCATCCAGGCCAACCTTAAAGTGCGATCGTCAAAGGAAGAAATGGCCGATTTAAAAACCAAAAATCAAGTTTTCCTTGCCGATCAAAACAATGCCTGGGGCGACCTCATCGGTAACTCGCCTGCTATGGAACAGGTGATGAGTACCGTGGCAAAGGTGGCCATTACCGATGCCAACGTTTTGATACTGGGCGAAAACGGTACAGGCAAGGAGTTGATAGCTCGCGCCATACATAAAGCTTCCAAGCGTAAGGACGAGGTTTTTATCAGCGTTGACCTGGGAGCAATTACCGAATCCTTGTTCGAGAGCGAATTGTTTGGCTACAAAAAAGGAGCTTTCACCGATGCCAAGGAAGACCGTGCCGGGCGTTTCGAGGCTGCGGCAAAAGGCACCATCTTTTTGGACGAAATTGGAAACCTGAGTACCAGCTTGCAGTCGAAGCTGCTCTCGGTACTACACAACCGCAAGGTAGTGCGTTTGGGTTCAAACAAAGAAACATCCATCGATGTGCGTTTGATTTGTGCTACCAATATGCCATTGTATCAAATGGTAAAGGAAAATAAGTTCAGGCAGGATTTGCTTTATCGTATCAATACCGTCGAAATTTCGGTGCCTCCCTTGCGCGATCGCATTGAGGACATCCCGGCATTGGTCGAGCATTTCTTGCAGATTTATAGCAAAAAATATAAGCTCCCCAACAAAAGGGTGAATGCCTCGACTCTGAAACGCCTGGAAAAACACCATTGGCCCGGGAATATCCGCGAGCTTCAACATTCGGTGGAAAGGGCGGTGATTATGAGCGAATCGAATATCTTGCAGCCCCACGATTTTTTCCTTTCGCAAATGGATGATGGGGACAATGGCAACCTCCCCGAAACTTTCAATCTGGAAGAAACCGAGCGTCTGCTCATTCGTAAAGTTATCGATAAGCATGGTGGAAACATTAGTAAGGCTGCCAAAGAACTGGGGCTTACACGCGCTTCGTTGTATCGTAGAATCGAAAAATATGGTCTTTAAAAGTTTTAGGATACAGGTAATCATCCGGGTACTGATTTTACTCGCCTCGATGGTTTTGCTGATTTTTCTATTTCTGGAATCCGGCCTCACCATCTCCCCTTTTATCCTTAGCTTGCTGGTTATCTTTCAGGTTTACACCCTAATCATGTATGTGGAGCAAACCAACAAAAAGCTCAGCGGTTTTCTCGATAGCATCAAACATGCCGACTTCTCGAGTTCTTTTTCCGAAAAGGGTTTTGGTAAGGGTTTCGATGAACTGAATACGGCTTTCAACGGGGTGCTCGATGCCTTCCGCAAATACCGATCAGAGAAAGAGGAGCATCTCAACTATTTGCTTACCGTAATCCAACACGTTTCGATTGGAATGATCGCTTTTCGCGAAGATGGTAAGATCGATCAGTTTAATCAGGCCGTAAGCCGGCTTTTCAAGATCAGATATTTCAAAAACATCCGCGATCTGGATGCCGTAAAGGAAGGTTTGGCTGCCAGGCTGGTGGCCATGGGCGCGGGCGATAAAATGCTGGTGAAGCTATTTGTGGATGATGAACTTTTGCAGTTGGCCGTTAACGCAACCCAGTTTCGTATGCGTGGCCAACAATATACGTTAATTTCTTTTCAAAACATTCACAACGAGCTGGAAGAGAAAGAAATCGAATCGTGGCAAAAACTCATTCGTGTGCTTACCCACGAAATTATGAATTCGATTACGCCCATTTCCTCGTTGGCCGGAACCGTAAGAGGTATGTTGCTGGACGAATTTCAGGATGATAAAGTTGTGATGAAAGCACTGGATGAAGACGATGTCGAGAGTGTGCAAAGTGCCCTGAGCACCATCGAAAAGCGTAGCCAGGGGCTTTTGAATTTTGTGGAGATTTATCGCAACCTCACCCGGATACCCAAACCTAATTTCCGTTATTTTAAAGCATCCCGGTTATTCGAAGATGCCGAAAAACTCCTCGGTGAAAAAATGCAGCAGGCCGGAATTAATTATCAAAGTGCGATTATGCCCCCTGATTTGATGATTACCGCCGATCCCGATTTAATCGACCAGGTCATCATCAATTTATTGCTCAATGCCATGGATGCGGTAAAAGATTGCGAGAAACCACGCATTGCCCTGCTAGCCGGCGAGTCGAACGCGAAAGTTAAAATTGAAGTAATCGACAACGGCCACGGGATAAAACCCGATATTATGGATAAAATATTTATGCCTTTCTTTACCTCCAAGCAACATGGCTCCGGCATCGGGCTTAGCCTTTCCCGGCAAATAATGCACTTGCACAAAAGCACCATCTCGGTGCGCTCCAAACTCGGCGAAGGTACCGTTTTCGCGCTAATCTTTTAAGTCAATCAGGAAAGCCAAAGGGTTCTATATTCTTGTTGCTGCTCTGTTTGCGCAGCCTGAAGGGCTGACACATCACAAAAAAAATCATTGGTGAGATTTTAACATTCAACCTGTCGCAGACCTTCGGCCTGCCACTGGTCGTTGGCGTGGCCTTATGCTTTGATGTTTCAGGCTTTCAGCCTGTGACGATAAGTCAATTAAATATCACCGAATCTGTTTGTCAATGAACACTAAGTATTATTTAACATTAGCTACCCGCCAAAATTTGTGCTTATGAGCTTAGTTTCCTTTTACGATGACCATATATTTTCTTTCCTGCGTATCCTGCGCCCAGCGCGAGCAGTATTGCGATTCCACCTGTTAGGTCGCTGCCTCCACCGGGTACGTTGCCCGAATCGCCATGATCAGGTGGCGGGGGTGGTGGCTCCTGCGCAATGGATGCTGTGCCTGCAAGTGCAAAAAAGATGATAAATATGAGCCGGATGATAAATATGCTGATTGTTTTCATTTTTCACAACTATTTAATGTTTTTGTAACATAAATATGCCGGCCTGGTATATTGCAATATTTTTAAATCGCTCACCAGGCCGGTATTTTTAATAGATAAAGACCTTGCTGCCCAATTTGCTCTTTTCAGTTTGAACCAGCATGATGTAAACACCTGCCGCTTGATTAACCGGTATTTCCATGGTCGCCTCGCCATTCATCCTTGCGCTATGCAATACCTGGCCTTGTGTGTTTATCAGGCTTACCATTCCTGTTTGCAGGTCAGGATTACTGATTCTGATTTTACCATCGAAATACCTGCAGGTAACAGTGGGTGCTGTGTTAATTTCACCAATGCTTGTGGCATCCTTAAAGTGAAGGTAAAACCTCCCGATTCCACTATTACTAATTTCAGCATAATAGCTTTCCCAGCGAAGGTTTGTTACGATGTTCAATTCGCGGTCTTCGAGCAGAATGTTGTAGTGATCCATGTTTTCCTGCACGGCTGTAAATTCAAATACATCTGTTGAAGCCACGTCCACGCCAAGCGGGATTACAAAGTTTTCCATATCCACGAAGGGTAGTGCCTGTATGGCAAAGTCTTCACCGTTATCATCAAGCAGACGGGTATAAAGCGACAGTGCGGGGTTTCCTTTAAACTTGGCTGCATCATACGAGGGATCCAGTCCGGCGGTCATGCCCGCAAGAAAAACGATTTCGGTACTGTTGTAATGCTGCACGTTGTCCGACACCACCAGCTTTATGCGTGGCCTAGCATCACCCTGGTTTTTGTAAAATGTGGCTACTCCATGTTTTTGGATGCTGGTATTGAAATTCAGCGTGGCACCATCAGTTTTGGCCACCACCATAAAGGCCTGACCCGGTTCGGCAAAGATGGCTGCGCCGGAATTATTGATAGCCTTGTAATCGGCATCGCTTGTGCCGTTCCAGGTGCCGCTTTCGTCCCAAAAATATACTGCCTGGTACGAGGTGGCCAGCACGCCGGAGTTTTGATCGATGAAATTATTGCTCGCATCCGCAGGCTTGTTAATGGCGATGGAGGAGCAAAAAGGATTGCCCACCAGGTTGGCGCCCTCACCGGTGCTACCCGAAGTAAGAGCGAGGGTGATGGATTGATTGGAGGTGTAAGGAACACCGCTAAGGCTGAGGGTTTTGTCGTTTGTGGCATAACTTATCGAATAGCCCTTGCAGGCCACAAATCCTTCACTGCTCATGAGTGATGTGGTTCCAGTGCCATCTTCCCCATTCAGGATATCCACCCAAATACCGGTAACGGTGTTATATAAATAATCTTCTTCCCAGCGGAAAAACGCATTGCTGGTGCTGCCCGGCGTGCCCAGTCCCATACTCAGGGTGCTAAAGTTTCCGGCAATATTACTTTGTCCCGAAATATAGTGCCACAGGTTGGCTTCCAGGAAACGTTCAACGGTGATATTGCCGCTGGTGGTGGTAGTGCCGCTGCCGGTAATAATGAGCGAGGCTGTTCCCGAAGCATTCGATTCGAGTGTAAAGCTGCCATTGGTATTGGTAACCAAGCCGCCATCCACCGTTATGTATGCACCCTGATTTTGGTTTACATAAGCCCCGCTGCCAAGCTCCATCTTTTGCCCGAAGGCAAAAACAATAAAAGCAAGCAGCATTAGTGTTGTTATTAATTTTTTCATGCGAATTTGCTTTTATGGTGATTAGCTAATTTTGTGGATGGAGACGTAGCATTGCGTGGGAAAGCCACCTACACCGTTTTGTTCTTCTACACGTAGGGGAATAGAAATCCCAGGGGTACTTAAATCTTGCCAAACCCATATTGACACCAAGTCACCTGCATCAAGTTTAACAACATCGCTTACATTGGGAGCTAGGTTATTTCGCAGGTCATTATATCCACCACTCACTCCATTATCTGCACCTTGTAATTTATTACCTTGGGCATACATGTTCCAGGAGTTTCCGCCGTCACTGCTAACATAAATGGCTATGGAAACATAGCCGGGATAATTTGGGTTATGTATTGGCCCCTCGTATGTGCTTTCCAAAAAACCTTCTAAAACAAAATCAACTCTTGAATTAACCTGGTAATAACCCGTTTCAGTAACTTGAAAAAATGATGAAGGCGTGGATGAATTTGGAGCTAATTGCCATTCACTATGCTCATCGTAGTCTGTAGCATCAAAATTTACCATGATCCAGGTAGAAAAAGGGATTAACTGGCTAAATGCTGGGTTTATTTCAAAAGTTGCAGGGTTCGGCATTTGAAAAACCCGTGCCCTGCTCTGGTGGTTAAAGTCGATAATGCCGGCCTTGGCATTCTCATCATGAATCTCAATCATGGTATTTTGATCCAAATAGCCAGAACCGGTTAGGGTAGCTGTGTTGCAAATTTTGAAGTTATCGTCAGACCCACTTGGGTCGTTAAAAATACCATGCGAATAACTTTTGGTTCCATCTGTAATTGCATACTTCATCGAAGCATCTCCATCGGCCATGCCAATAATGTAAAACTGCGGGAAGGTAGTTCCGGTGACATCCCTCACCGTAAGCCAGGTGCTAAGCCCTGCCGGAGAGGTAGTGCCTATGCCCACATAATCAGATGGGGCTTTGGAGCCAAACCTCCGCTCGGTACTTTTGTCCAAAGCACATCATCGTTAATTGCAAAGGTTTTCCAGGCCGTGCCGTTGTAAAAGTTAAAATTATTGTTCGTAGAATGGTAATACAGCAATCCGGTGGCCGGACTGGTAGGCGCAGAGGAAAGCCGGGGCATAAGCATCCCCAGCGTCGTGGAATGTACATCCAGCACCGCCGAAGCATCTGCCGTATGCGAGGATACGTCGGTGATGGTGGTGTTTTGCGAAAGCAGGCTGCCCGAAATAAAAATTGCAGCCATCAACAGTAAGAGCTGTTGTGCGAAAGGTGCGTTTGTTTGTTTCATCTGTCTTGTGTTTTAAAATGAATGACTCGGTTTATTTAAATTTTCCCTTATGGGAACTGGATTATTCACAATGTTGATAAAAGCAAAGCGGGTAATATACGAAGATAAAGCCTTGAAAGCAAGTGGTTTTTTCTTAAAAAAACCAATATTAATCGTATGTAGATTTCTGTATATGATGGGAAACGAACGAGTGATGGGAGATGTGAGGAGGTAAACCCCCAACGTAAAAAACGCCAAAAAAAATCTAATTTTGGATTAGAGAAAATTAAACAGTAAGGGAAATTGATCGATGAACCGGAGGGATTTTTATTTTTGAAAGAGGAAAAGGAAGCGGGTTTCTATCCTTTCAAATATTCAAAAACCCGGTCGAAGGCAATGCGAAACCAAACGGTGTATTTTTCGGGATTGCTTTTCATGTCGGCGGCAATGGCATCCATGGTCATCCATTTCCAGCTTTCTACTTCTTCGATATTAATTTTGGGGTCATCCGTGTATCTTCCAAAAAGCACATGGTCGAACTCGTGCTCGGTGAGGCCTTTGTCCAGTTTGGCTTTATACACAAAGTCGAAGATTTTTTCGATCGGACAGTCGAAGCCCATCTCCTCCATCAAACGGCGGTGGCCAGCCTGGATCGCTGTTTCGCCCTTGCGGGGATGACTACAGCAGGTATTGGTCCACAGGCCTGGCGAATGGTACTTGCTGAGCGCACGCTGCTGGAGCATTAGTTCATCCTTATCATTAAAAACAAAAACCGAAAAGGCACGATGCAAAAGGGCTTTTTCGTGGGCTTCCATTTTTTCCATCTCCCCAAGGGGCTGGTCGTTTTCATCTACCAAAATCACTTTTTCTATCGACATCTTAAATTACATTTTTGTCAAAAATACTTCTTTTAAACTTATTGCACTTGCGTCTGGGTTTAAATAGTGTTTGTCTTTTTAGTCGTTGTGTGAAATTTGAATAGCCCTGTCCTTTAGGGCAGGGATTGAATTGAAAGCAGAGAAAACCCCCGCAATTTCGCCACGCCTCAGGCGTGGCGAAATTGCGGGGCGGAAATCTTCAAACTCATTATCCCCGGGTTAAAACCCGGGGCTAGTCAAAAATGCCGACTTTATGGACAGACACTAAATAGTATCTGTCTTGAAAGTAAGAGTTAGAAAAATATACGATTTCAGATTAGCGATTTTAGATTTAAGATGTTGGTGATATTCAGCACAATCTAAAATCTCCGATCTTTAATCCTCAATCTTAAATCAAAAAAAATCGACTTTATGGACAGTTACTACCCAGCCTTTCATTTGTAAGATTTAAGCATTGCCTCCACTTGTCGCGATTCTTCCTTCGACAATTTCCCTGATACGAGCATAAAATTGGCTGCATTTTTCCAGAATTCCCGCTTATTGTTTTCTTTTATCAGCTTGGGCAATTGCGCTAAAATTAGCTCCTTATCTTCGCGTTGATTGTTGTAATCCAAAAAATTGGGTGCACCCACCTGCGTAGCAAAACGCAGAAAGTGGATCTCGACATCATCGGGAGTGGCTTCGATGGCTGCCTCCAGATTTTTCTTTCCGCGGCTAAAATATTCGAGCTTGGTCAATGCGCCTTTGGCACAGCGGGCTGCTGCAGCTTCGGTGGCACCGGCATAAGCCTGCATCAAAGCATCGGCGTAATTATCTTTTTTAATGGAATTGAACAACTGCATTGCCCCACAGGAATCCTTCTCCATGTCAAAAAAATCGCTTCTTATCTTTGATAGTTCCGGCTGACTATTAGCGGAAGCAAAGAAAAGAATCAACAGAAGCGATAAAAAACCACGGTTTATCATAGGATATTCAATTTTTCTTCGGCAAAGGACGACACAAGCAGCATGTACTTTTCAATATCGGGAACCCTTACCCGCTGGTGCAGAATACGCTCGGCTTTCGATTTTTTTACTTTTTTGAAGAGGGTATAAAAATAAACGTAGGCCAGATAAACGCCAAAACGTGCTCCCTTGGGCAGTTTTCGTATTCCTTCAAGTCCCGCCTCGAAATCAGCTTCTATCTCGATCTCGATGGTGCTTTTGGCTGCTTCATCAAATTTGGTGATGTCGATGCCGGGAAAATACGAACGTCCCAGGCCATGATAATCGTGGCTAAGGTCGCGCAGGAAATTGATCTTCTGGAAAGCGGCACCCAGACGCATGGCCGAGGGTTTTAGCTCCATGTATTGCTGCTCATCGCCCTCGCAAAACACGCGCAGGCACATCAAGCCCACTACTTCAGCCGAGCCTAAAATATATTCTTCGTAGCCATCGCGGTCGTAGTCGTCCTTGTGCAGATCCATTTCCATGCTGCGCAAAAAAGTATCAATCAGCGCGGTTTCGATCTTGTATTTATTCACCGACCACTGGAAATTGTTCAGGATGGGGTTAAGGCTAATTTTATCGGCTATGGCGGCGTAGGTGTCGCGTTTAAAGTCATCGAGCAGCTTTTGCTTGTCGTAGCCGTGGAAGCTGTCCACGATTTCGTCGGCAAAGCGCACAAAGCCATAAATGGCATAAATAGGATCGTGAAAGCGTTTGCTAAAAACGCGTATCCCCATCGAAAAAGAAGTGCTGTAAGCAATGGTGGTCATCTTACTCGATTGCTTCGATATCATATCAAACAACTCTTTCATATCGTTTTAGCTTTCGTTTTCGATAATTAATTTTTTCACAATCTGCCCCGAAATCAAAGCCGGTGGCACGCCTGGACCCGGTACGGTAAGTTGGCCGGTGTAATAAAGGTTTTTCAACTTCCGGCTTTTGAGCGAGGGTTTTAAAAATGCCGTTTGCATCAACGTGTTGGCCAGGCCATAAGCGTTGCCTTTGAATGCGTTGTAGTCGATAATAAAATCACTCTGGGCATAGCTTCTTTTGTAGTCGATGTGCGGGGCAATCGTTTCACCGGTAAGTTTCTCTAAACGCTCAATGGCAATGTCCAGGTATTTTTGCCGGATGTCGATGGTATCTTCCAGGCCGGGAGCTACCGGTACCAAAATAAAAAGATTTTCGTGCCCCTCGGGAGCAGCGGAGGTATCGTATTTTGAGGTCATGCTTACATAGATAGAGGGTTTTTCGGGCCAGTGTGGATTTTGATAAATAGCACTGGCGTGCGGCTCGAAAGGCTCGTCGAAGAGCAGATTGTGATGTTCCAGACTGTCCAGTTTTTTATTAACGCCAACATACCACAGCAGCGAAGAGGGCGACATCACCCGCGAGTCCCAGTATTTGCTCGAGTATTTGCGATATTCGGCAGGCAGGATGTTTTGCTCGATATGGTGGTAATCGGCGGCACCTACAAAATAATCGGCTGCAAAAGAAACCATGCCCGAAATCGCCGATTTTATCTTGCCTCCGTTATATTCAAACTTTTCAACGGGCGTATTATAGTTGATTTTTACGCCCTTTTCTTCGGCGAGCTTTACCATGCCTTCGATGATCTTAAACATCCCACCCTTGGGAAACCAGGTGCCGAGTTTAATATCGCCGTAGTTCATCAGGCTGTAGAGTGCGGGGGTTTTTTTGCCGGTGCCTCCCAAAAAGAGTATCGGGAACTCGAGTATCTGCAGGAGGCGGGGGTTTTTAAAATACTTTCGGGTATAGTTGTGAAAGGATTGAAAAACATGCAGGTTCATCGAGGCCTTCATCAATCGCAGGTCGGCATATTCGAGGAAGGATAGCCCGGGCTTGTGCACAAAATCCTTCATCCCCACATTGTATTTGTATTCGGCCTCATCCAGGAAGGAGCGCAGCTTTTCGCCTGCTCCTTTCTCTACCGATTCAAAGAGCTTGTACATCTCATCGATATTGGCGGGCATGTCCATCACGTCATCTTTACCAAAATAAATCCGGTATGAGGGGTCGAGGCGCGTAAGCTCGTAATAATCGCTAACTTTTTTGCCAAAACGCTCGAAGTACCAGTCGAAGATATCGGGCATCCAATACCAGCTTGGACCCATGTCGAAGGTGTAGCCCTGGGCTTCAAACTTGCGGGCACGACCTCCCGGCGTAGAATTTTTCTCGAGTATCTGCACCTCAAAACCTGCATCAGCAAGTCCGGTAGCGGCCGACAATCCGGCAAAGCCAGCTCCGATTACAACTGCTTTTTTTTTCATTTCAATTTCATTTAGTAAAAAGATAAAAAATCCATAAGAGGATGTAAACCAGCAAATAAAAACGGTAAAAATTCCGCAGGCGAAGATAGGTAGTATTCTCCGGATAAATATTGCAAAGCAGTGCCTTGGTTTCTTTAACAAACCAGGGCTTTACATTTATCCACCAGCTATCCGTTTTGTACACCATTTTGCGGAAGCGGCTTCGGTAAATTGTGAGCGGAAGCCCCCATACAAAAAGCAGGATCAAAAAAATATTTATTTCGGTATTGAATAATATCAGATTCACTTCGCCTCGTATCAATGTTTTTTAACATAACTTTTTTAATTAAGGAAAGTTCAAGAAAGGAGACGGAATTTGAGAATTTGTCTGCGTGCCTTTAGCACAAATCCTTGAAAAAATACCCGAACCCTTTGTTGCCAGAGGATGGAATATCGCGTTGACTTCCGCACTTCCGCAGGACTTCGAAACGTCAAAAAAAAGTGCTGCCGTTAATTCCGGATAATCAGTTTTTTGCTGTAAGCGGCTGATTGGCTGGTAATTTTTAAGATGTAGGCTCCCGGCTTGATATGGCTTAAGTCGAGCTCACGATTGGCTATGCCTTGATAATCGGTGGTAAGTGTGCTCGCGATAATCTTTTGTCCGCTAAGCGAAAACATTGAAAAGGAAACAGCCAATGAAGGCTCTGTTCTTAGATTTAAAACCAGTTTGTTTTTAGCAGGATTTGGGTAAATATTAAAAACGTCCTTATTCATATCTTCGGCTACTTCCGACAATTCGCCTTCGTAAATTTCGCGCAGCTGCGGATAGGAAATGCCATAGTTGTACAAGCGTAAATTGTCGATTAAGCCCGAATAATTAAATCCTGTTTGGTCGGGCAGCGATTGCCCCAAGACCAAGTCGTAGCTCGTGGTATTAATTAATCCGGAGTAGGGGGTGAAGCCTTCGAGCTGTCCATCGACAAACACCAGGCAATCCATGCCGTTGTATATCGCAGCAACATGATACCAACGGTTCTCTTCAAAATCGCTTTGCGCATCTACATCTATCGTCCCCTCGCTGCCGTTGAGCGTAAAACGCAAATGATGATCGGTGATGGAAGTTTTCCAGCGTGTGGTCCAGTTGCCATGCGAAACCGGATAGGATTCGCGATCGTAAAGCTGACTGATATTAAGCCAGTAGGTAAGGGTGAACCCTTCACGGAAATTGAGTTGTTCATCGTTTTGGACAATTACCTTGCTAGTGGAAATATTGAGCTTGATGGCTTCGTCAGGATCGTCAAACATGTCCTCTACAAAAATGGAATTACTGATCGACCCATCGTGTCCGTTGCCGGTGGCATCGGCGGCATTGCCAGCAAAAAGATAGTGAGCGATCAAATCGCCTGTTTGCACAAATTCGCTATCTCTAACCAGAATAAGCACGCTGTCTTTGACTGTGGCCTCCAGGGGGTCGTTTACCGCGCAAACCACATAAATGCTGCTTTGCTCATTGGGGGCCTCGAATACAATCGAAGCACCGCTGCCCTGGATGTTTCCCTGCGAAGCCGACCAGGTGTAAGTAAGATCATCCTCGTTGGCATCGCCGGCAAGGCACTCGATATTAGTGGATGCCGACAGGTCGATGATTTGGTTTTCAGCCGTAATTTCTTCGATATAGGGCGGATAATTAATCGTTTCGACCACTTCAATTTGTAGTGAATCGCTGACCCATAAATTTCCGGCATCCTCTACCCTACATTTTATCCAGTAAAATCCCACACTTTCCTGAACCTGCCATTCCATAATATCGCTACCCGACACCGGATTATCGTTGATGCTCCAGTTGAATTGCAGATCGGAAGTCTCGCGGTCTTCGGCCGAGCAATAAAAGTGGAAGGTAGTGTTGATAAGCGCAAGGCTATCCTTTGCTTTCAAGGCTTTGATGCGTGGTGGATAATTCGTAACCGTTTGTCCAGCATTGTAGTCGATGGCAATATCATCCACAAAAGCGGTGTTGAGCTGATAGTCGATTTGTGAACCCTGGGGCAATTCCACCGCCAATATCGCACCTTTGGGCGGGAGGGTAATTATCGCTGTTTGGCTTGCTCCTGTGATGATGACCTGGTTAGAAATCGCATCATAAATATCTTTAGTATCCGAAATATTCAAAACCACTTCCACTTCCTGTTCAAAAGGATTGTAATAAAGCCAGGTGGGATAAGCATCCTGATGATAATAATCGGTGGCCAACAGGTTGAGCTGCAGTACGCCTTCCACGTTGGTTTGGCGCACAATGGCTCCCAAAATGCCAATGTGGGAGGATCCGTAGAGGCCTAAATTTGTTTCGGCCCATCCGCCGCCCATGGCATCGCCGGTACCATAAGGGCCATTGTCTTTTTGGCGCAGTGCCTCGTAAGCAATGGCCGAGGTGGGATCGTACTGCTCGCTCCAGGCATTATTGTCCTGCATTTCTTCGGGCAGAAACTGCGGATAGTAATAACGTGTAGCGTTGGCCACATTGAGCACCCACTTGGCAATGGCAACAGCATAGCGATCATCGTAACGCAGGGCAGGTACCAGTGCGCCCACGTGCTCCAGGCTGTTCATATTAAAAACGTAGTCGGGAGTGGCGGCGTTCACCTCGCCAATCAGGCCATCCATATCCTGCCCGTCCCAGTCGCCGGTAATTACGCCCCAGCCTCGCAGCGGCCCCCGGTCGAAACACCAGTTAATCATTTTGTTGATGTCGTATTGTGTTCCGAGCTCGGCATTCATGCGTGCCGCAGCATAAACACCATAGGGCAATTGAATTTCGTAAGAAGGATTTTCGTCCCAATTCGACAAAAACTCAAGAGCCAGTTCAGCCCCGATGCGATATTTTTCATCGCCGGTAATCTGGTGAGCCTGATATAAAATCCAGGCGATGGCTCCGGCAGCTTCGGGCTGTTTTACGCCATCTTCGCGCGGCATCATCGTGGATAAGTTGAAGGCGCGGTAGTTCATGTAAGGAATTTCCCAGGGTGTGGTGCTGCCACCCAGCGCTTCAACGGCGGCCAGCCACTGGTCGGCAACGGTGGTAACTTGATAGTTAAAATCGCCGGTATTGGGATATAAATAATTGAGCTGATAAAAGAAAACATTGGGCATGGTTTCGTACCACCAGTCGTTGCCCGAAGAGCTTTGTGGGCCGTTGAGATAGATATTTTCCTCCGGTCGCCGATTGAAATATTCTTCGCAATAGAGCGGCCAGTTAATGCCGTTTTGGTTAGACTTGTCGATACCCGCCAGGCTTGCACCAATTACTGCCGGCAATACATTTATCGCTTCCTTGCCGGGAGGGCTGTTGGTGCCCACATACGATTGCATGGCCAGGCCGGGATGAGCGGGATAATTAACGGTGTTCTCAAAAACCGAAGCCAGCGGAAAATATTCGCCCACCGCATCCAGATCGAACACCAGTGTATCGTAATTTTGTGCAACAGCCTGCCAGTCGCGCATTTGATAGGGCTGCGGCAAATCGGGCATTTCGTTTATTCGAGGGATATTGATTTGTTGACCAGTGGCTGCCAAAACTAATATTGTGAGGCAAAGTGTAAATAGCTGTTTCATAGTTTGTGAAAATTGATTATAGATACGTGCCCTTTTTAATTTGAGAAGAAAAAAATTCCGGATTACCACAAGGACGCACGCCGGAATGCTTCGCGGATGCTTAGATTATCATCATCGGCTTCTTTGAGTATTTGGATGATTTTGTCTTGTCGCTCCTTAATGGGAGCTATCATGGTTCTCCGATCCCAGATATTATAACCAAGCATAAAGAGCAAGAGGCCGAATAAGATGGTAAAACCCCAAAACAATAAGTCTTGCTGGTCGCTAATGCGCTGATTGTTGGCATCAATCTTTGTATTTATTGCTTCAAATTTAGAGTCGATCGATTCAAATTTGGCATCCATTTCAGCGCGTAAGCTTTCAAATTTTGAATCTACTTGGCTTTGAAATGATCCCAATTGAACCTCCAAACGTATCATGCGATCGCGGTCAGCAAGTGTGAAGGGCACTTTCTCATCCTGTGCAAAGAGGCTGCCGGCAAGAAAAACCAAAGTCAACAGAATTGTTATTTTTTTCATGATGTGAAAAAATGAGGTTTCAAAAATACATTATTAATAAAACAAAACCAAATTTAAACTGACCTGAATAATTAGTGTCGTTCCACCCCTTCGATCATATAAATCAAATGTGCCAGATGTTTATTTATTTCACCCATGTATTCGTTTACGGCCCGCACCGAGCCGGGCAGGGCAAATAGGAGGGTTTTGTCGTTAACGCCTGCAAGTGCACGGCTAATCAATGCTGCGGGTTTTTCGATCCCATATTTCCAGCGTATCATCTCGATGATGCCGGGGATTTCTTTTTTGATAAACGGGCGCATAACATCCGGGGTAATATCGCGCGAGCCAATGCCGGTGCCGCCGGTGGTGATAACGATGTCGCTGCACGCTAACGAAGATTCAAGAACTTGGTGCAGCTTATGCTCGTCATCCGGGATAATTATATTTTCAAGCTCCAGCCTCCAGGCCAGTTTTTGAAACTGCTTTTGCAGCAAAGCCGATACTTCAGGACCGCTTTTATCCTCGTAAACACCACGGCTGGCGCGGTCGCTCAGGGTAATTACTTTTGCCTTAAATATTTTGGGAATATATTCCATCTCCTCACCGGCCTGTAGAGTTCCACCGTTAATAACCCTACAAAAAACACCCTCGCGGGGCATTACGTAATTACCCGGCTCGCGAAACTCATCATGAAAAGGTTTTCCCTTTTGGCAAACTTCCAGCACGAGCTTATCTTTTACAAAGCGATCAAAAATCCGGATGTCCAGTTTTTCCGGGCTTTCAAAGAGGATATTCTCAGCAAACTGTCCATGCTCCAATTGCGCCGCGCCGGTGATCTGATAAAAGCGGTGGGCTGCTGCCGCATCAAATAGGCTTACCGGGCGAACGGTTCCGGCGTGTACATCGCCCACTATGCCATCCTTGTCAAAGGTAAGCTCGTCCACCGGAAACTTGCGACCTCTTTCGGCTGCCGCATTCGTTGCCAGTATCTTAATTAATTGATTTGTGTTTTTCAAAGTATTATGTGTTTAAATGTCAAAGTAGTTTTGCGTACTTGCAATGGCTTCTTTTATTATCCTGATTTTCTCAATGCTACTCAAAGTTTCCACGTTGTTGCGTACCGGATGGTGGGGGTCGTACAAACGCTCAAACTCTGCTTGAATAATTGCCGGTTTTTCTTCCGAGTTCATGGCATTGCTTATGAGAATGTCTAAAAATGTCTAAAAAAATGTCTAAATCAACCTTAATTATCCTTTTTTAGACATTTCCCAAATTTTACCATTAATTCTAATTACTCCTTTTTTTCGTAAATATTGAAGGTTGTTTTTAACCTTAGTTCGTTTTTGCTCAACGCTTAATATATCTGGAAGTTTATCTAATAAGACTGATTCAAAATCCTTTCTTTTACCCTTCTTAAATTTTTGTAAGTAATCTGTAATAACCTTCTGAATATAGTCATCATCAATTCCTCTCAATCTTATATAGTCAACCTCTTTTCCGGTTTCTTTCGCTATTGATGCCGAAACAAAATAATTTGGATAACGTCCTTCAATTAAACCATCTTTCCGCAATAAGTTAGCTGCTTCTTTTGTAATGGATAAATTTTTCTGAACTCTATCTAACAACACAACATTTGATAATGGCAAATCTTTTCTTTCAATTAAAAGCTTGGAGTAATTTTCATCAATTGAATGACCATAAATTTGTAAAACAACCTTTTGAGGTTCGGAAAGAATATAATCCGGAAGCGGGAAATATCTGTTTTTTTGAGATAGGTACATTGCATGAATACCATAACCCAAAGTATCTATCATGCCGAGATTTACCATTGCCTGCGCCAGCCAGGGATTTCTATATTTATCAGGCGTTTTGTCTCCGCCAGAATATTCATCAGGATTTCCTTCAAAAAAACTCCCAGCGTTTGTGAAAATTAGCCTGTCAACTTTTTCGGTTACTATTATTCTGCTATTTAACGAATAATCCTGATGGGCAATACAATTGTGCATAGCTTCTAAAATCGTACGTGTATCGTATTTATCAACAGTAGTTGCAAGCAATTCATTATCAGGGAAAAACTTATATTTAATATTCCTGATGATTTGCAAAACCTTTGTGGTATTTGTTAGCAAAGGGCAAGAAAAATGTTCGTAAGCTTTTTCTTCCGTCTCTAATTTCCATGTTATCTCTGCAATTGAGGGTAAAATATAATGAGATGATTCTTCTTTACCAAGCAATAAAATTGCTGTATTTGTTATTTTGCCATTTATGGTAACTTTTGCCTTATCTAAGAATGTTTGAGTGCTCCAATTATCAATTTCTTTAAAGTATTTTGCTTTACTGCTTCTTTCTTTAAATTTTTCTTTTGCAACTTTAATCGCTTCTATATCTAAATCGGAAATGCCAGCATTCTCAATTATTTTAGCACTCCAATCTTCCAATGAATTATAGATAATACGCACATACTCCGGAAAGTTACGCAGGTCGGTTTTGTTACTTCCTATCCTGATAAATGGTTTTTTCTTAAAATTTGTAGGTTCTCCTTTTGCAGAAGGAATACGAAGCATGACCACATTTTTATTGTGATATTTAAACTCAAGTATTTCAAAATTGATTTTTGGATGTAATAAGTTCCGAATCCATAATTCCAAATCCTGATTGCCTTGTTTGGCAGTTGTAAAACAAAAATTGGTTCCTTTTACTTCATGCGTATTATCATCTACACCCCAAACCAAATATCCAAAAGCCTGGTTGCTAATGGTAGCACCATTACTCATTGCCGAAATATACTCTCCAATTTGTTCATTGCTAATACTGCCTGCACCCATCTTAAACTCTATCCATTGAGTTTCTATGGGATGGGCAATTAAACTTTCCAGAAGTTGATATAATTCTTCGTTTCTCATTGTTTGACCTTTGATTTATTTGATTTCAGGATTACCTTGATTTTTTTGTTTAAACTTTTTGTTCGCAAGCCTTTTGAACGTTAAACTCTTTTTGTCTTTTTATCCATTAAATTCAGTTCTATTCGATTGATTTAATTGCTTCTTGAAAACCAATCTTCAAATGATTTTATCTTGTTAAATTATTTTAGGCGATCCTGTCCAAAAATACTTCTAATACTTTAATTCCCCCTCAGCCTGTTGGAATAAATTTAGCTCTTTTGCCTTATGACCGATGAATTGTGTGTTGGTGAAAAAAACATGCTATTTCGGAAAATACACAATCCCATCCCCTGCTTTCACCTGCCCGTGTTTTATCACTTTGGCAAAAATACCTTCCTTGGGCATTACGCAATTACCCACCTCATTAAAAATGGCGCAACCGCTGCCGTGGCATTTCTTGCCTATCTGGGTAATTTCCAGCTCCACATCGCCAATAACCAGCCGGTCACCGATATTGGTTTCGTAAAGTGTAATGCCTTCGGTGGTGATGTTTTCGGCAAACTCGCCCCAGCCAACTTTTCGCCCGGCCTGGTCAGCCCATTTTTCAATACTCTCCTTTGCCAGCAGACTCACCTGCCGGTGCCAGTCGCCAGCATGGGCATCGCCGTCCACGCCTTTTTGGTTTAAAACAATTTCCGGAACCGGAGTTTTGATGGTTCCCTTTTTGGTGGAAATATTTACGCTGATTACATTTATTGCCATAATAATATTTAAATAATTTACTGTCAGTCTTTAAAAATTACTCTTCAATGCTTTTTATGCCGTCATTGTCCAATTTGCCTAATTCCTTAGCATTTAATGGACTAATAATACTTTCGCCTAATTTCTTTTCTAAATCTTTCCTTGCAGTTCCAGCAACAGCCCCTCCTTTTTTTGCTACATTTCTGTTTTCACTAAATGTTTTTGGCTTTTGTTTCTTTGATAATACAGTTGAGGAAGTTTCACCTAACATGTTTAAAACTAATTCCAAATTGGTCATGTTATCCCGAAGGTTTTCTTTTTTTAAATCCTTGAAAATCTTATATTCTTTAGTTGTAAAACCTGCCCATGCTTTTGTTATTTCATCGGTGAGAATGGCATACTCCAAGCCCTTTTTAACGCCTCGGAATTCCCATTCATCTGTTAATTCTTTTCGAATTTCGATACTTTTAATTCGCTGGTTTACCCAGTTTTTTGAATAGCCTTTTTTTAGATATGCTTCAATCGCTCTGTCAAAAGTTTTTTCCGGGTCTTCTGTTTCCTCGATTCTATCATAACCAACTTTTGCCAACCAAACCTTAAATGGTTCGGCTTTTGGCGAAGGGATTGACTGTATTAGCCTTAGTAGTTGTTCGGTGTCAGCGACATCAGTTTTATAAGATTTCCCATCTGAAGATTGCATTTTCAGTTGACTACAATTTGTAGTCAACTGACTGCCTTCTTTCTTAAGCCTGGTTTTTAGAACACTCCAATACTTTCTGGGATTAGGGCTTTCTGTTAAAATTCCAATGATATCAACTATTGAGAAAAACCATTTCTCTTGTTCTTCATCCCACAATACCCTTACTCTTTGATCTTGGAATAGTTTTATAGTATTTTCTTTTGTCATAATTTTATTCAATTGTTGAATTCAAAAGTAGTAATTCTTTTCTTTGTCCGGGATTTTTGTGTGAGCTATTTCAAGTCTTAGCCACCGGCCTGCCTGCGCTTATCAATTCTCCACCCTTTTCTCCACCCTCCGGGCCAAGGGTAATAAGCCAGTCGCATTGCTCAATTACATCCTGGTTGTGCTCGATTATTAAAAGTGTATTTCCCTGATCCGTCAATTTTCGGAACAGGCACAAAAGCTGCTCAACATCGCTAAAGTTAAGTCCTGTGGTGGGTTCGTCCAGAAGATAGAGTTTTTGCCCCTGCGTACATTGCATCAGTTCTTTGGCCAGTTTGAGCCTTTGCAACTCGCCACCCGACATGGTACTTGTGGCTTGCCCCAGTTTCAAATAGCCCAGGCCCACTTCCGCGAGCAGAGCCAGGGCTTCACAAATCTTTTTATCAAAACCAAAAAATTCCTGCGCTTGTGCCAGGGTCATTTCCAGCACATCGTTGATGTTTTTGCCGGCGATGGTGCATTGCAAAATTTGCGGCTGGTATCGCAAACCCTGGCACTCATCGCAGGGTATCCACACATCCGAAACAAAATCCAGGCTTATCCTGATTTTTCCCTGTCCCTGGCATTTCTCGCAGCGTCCGCCCTTGGTGTTGAACGAGAAGTGGGTCTTTTTTAATTGCAGTTGCTTTGCTTCCTGAGTTTTCGCAAACAAATCTCTAATCCAGTCAAAAATTCCTGTAAAGGTAAGCGCGTTGCTAAGCTGGCTGGTGGAAAGAGCTTGCTGATTGACCTGAACGATGGCGGCAAATTGCTCCAGCCCTTCGATGGCCTTGCAGCCCATCGCTTTGTCGGCCGATGCTGAGGCGGCAATCACATCGAAAACCAGGGTGGACTTGCCGCTGCCCGAAACGCCACTGATGCACACCATTTTACCCAGCGGTATTTTAATATCCAGATTTTTTAAGTTATGAGCAAAGGCCGATTTAATTTGGATTGATTTTATTTCGGGGAATTCATCTTCGGAAACTTCCACTGCAAACGTGTCGTGGGCAGCCTTGGCCAAATAATTCCCGATAGGCGATTGGGGATTTTGCATCATCTCCTGCGGTGTGCCCTTTGCGATAAGATGTCCGCCATTTTCGCCGGCCTCCGGTCCCAGCTCGATAAGGTGGTCGGCGGCCAACATAACCTCCGGGTCGTGTTCCACAATCACCACCGTATTCCCGGCATCGCGCAGCGGATAAATAATCTCCATCAGCTTTGCTGTATCACGCGAGTGCAGGCCTACCGTGGGTTCGTCCAAAACGTAGGTAACGCCCGTAAGGCCATTGCCCACCTGCGAAGCCAGGCGAACCCTTTGCAGCTCCCCTCCTGAAAGGGTGCTCGCATTGCGACTTACCGAAAGATAAGCCAGACCCAGATCGTTTAGGTAGCGCAACTTTTGGAGTATCTCGCTGCGCAATTGCTTAGAAGTATTTAGGTGCGAGGTCTGGGTTTCCTGTTTTTCATAATCCTCAAAAAAATCAATCGCCTTATCCACACTCAAATCGGATAAGTCCGAAATATTCTTCCCGGCTATCGAATATTTCAAAGCTTCGTCATTAAGGCGTGCGCCATTACAAGCCGGGCAAATTTCATGTTTCATAATGGCCAGCATCGAATCGCCACGCTTGTCGGCATGTTTACGCCGGTATTCTAAGTTTACCAAATTTACAAAACCCTGCCATTGGCCTTTAAAATGGTGCTCGCCTTCACGCTTCCCGCGTTTATACTTCCAGGTAATTTCGTAGTTTTCATCGCCTGTTCCATACATTGCTACTTGCTTTTCCTTTTCGCTAAGATCATTCCAGGATTTATCGTAATCAAAGCCAAGGCCTTGGCCGACAGCCAGCAGCGTGTGGATATATTGCCCAAAAGGATCGCCATAAAATTTCCCCCATTTATGGCCATCCATCGCGCCATTGCCAAGCGATTTTTCAGGATGGCTAATCAGCTTCTCTACATCGGCGACAATTATTTCGCCCAGGCCATCGCAGCTTTTGCAGGCTCCATGCTGGTGGTTGAACGAAAAGAGCGAGGAGAAGGGTGCAGTGGTTTTGTTGCTATGATGGGCGCATCGCGAAAACAGGAGGCGATACAAATCGTAAATCCCGGTCATGGTTCCAAGCGTAGATCGCGAACCGGTTTTCATGCCCTGACGGCTGATGGCCACCACTGGCGTAAGGCCTTCCACCTCGGCAAAATCGGCCTTTGCTTCCATACCAATTTGCGCACGCACGTAGGGCGAAAAACTTTCCATAAAACGATTTCGCCCCTCGGCATAAAGCGTATCGAAGGCCAAAGACGATTTCCCACTCCCCGAAACTCCGGTGATGACGGTGATTTTATTGGCTGGGATTTCGATATTTAGATTTTTTAGATTATGGGTAGTGATGCCTTTAAATTGGATGCCGGTACTTTTTTCAGAGCCGGCGATTTGGGGAGGTGTAATTTCTTTTGTTGGACTGAGCCAGGTTCGCAGAGCCAAAGCGGTAAGCGTTTTTGCCTTTTGCAACAGTTCATCCGGGCTTCCCTGAAAAACCAGTTGACCTCCATCGTTGCCACTTCCCGGCCCCAGTTCGATAAGGTGGCCAGCAGCGGCAATCACGCCGGGATGATGCTCGACCACCACCAGGGTATTGTTGTTCTTAACCAGGCCGAGCAACGATTCCAGCAAAACCTTCACATCGGCATTGTGAAGTCCGATGGTGGGTTCATCAAGGATATAAAGCGTGTGCGCCGTAGTAGTATTTGCCAGCTCGGCAGCCAGCTTTATGCGTTGGGCTTCACCGCCGCTTAGCGTGGTCGAGCGTTGTCCCAGCTTGATGTAGCCAAGTCCCAGTTCGTGGAGTGTTTTGAGAATATTTTGGGTTTTATCCTGACCACGGAAAAAGTCGAGAGCCTCGGCAACCGAAAGTTCAAGCACCTCATAAATGGATTTATCCTGAAATTTTACGGCGAGGGTATCTTCGTTAAAACGCTGTCCATTGCAGGCATCGCAAACAATTTCCACATCGCCCAAAAAGTGCATGCCCACTTGCTGATAGCCGGCACCCTGGCAGGCTTCGCAACGTCCGCCAGCTACGTTAAACGAAAAGCGCCCCTTTTTCCATCCCTGCGCCTTTGAGGCGGGAAGTGCAGCAAAGAGGTCGCGAAGATGGTCGCCCAATTTGGTGTAGGTGGCTGGATTACTGCGTGGGGTACGCCCGATGGGCGACTGGTCGATCATCACCACCTTTTTAATTTCTTCGCCGCCGCGAATGCCTTCGTGTTTACCCGGAATGGCGGTGGCTGCATGTAGTTTTGTTTTAAAATAGCGGGAAAGAATTTGTTCGACCAGGGTTGACTTTCCCGCACCCGAAACTCCGGCCACCACATTTAGGGTATGGGTTTTAAAAACGGCCTCTATATTTTTCAGATTATTCTGCGCTGCACCCACAATGGCGATTTCATCGGATTTGATATTTCCTGGCTCGGCAATTTTAAAAACTTCCCTACCCAAAAAATAATCCAGGGTTTTACTGTTCTCGATTTTGAGATTCGGCAGCTCGTCCGCACTTGCATTAAACAGCACTTCGCCACCATTAATTCCGGCAGCAGGGCCAATGTCGATAATATGGTCGGCGTGATGGAGGTAGTCGTCATCGTGTTCTACCACAATAACGCTGTTGCCTTTGTCGCGCAGCCCCTGCAAAACTTCGATCATATTTTTGTTTTCGCTGGGATGCAGGCCAATCGAAGGCTCATCGAAAATGTAAATGATGCCCCGAAGATTGGAGGAGAGCTGCGATGCCAGGCGCAGCCGCTGACTTTCGCCACCCGAAAGGCCGGTCGATTCCCGATTGATTTGCAGATAGCCGCAGCCCAGTTTTTCGAGCTGATCCACGATTTTCAAAATCTCTTGCGTCAATGGTTCAGCGACACTTTTTTCGTGAGGGTCAAAAGTGCAGCTTTTGATAAATTGCCCCATTGCCTTGACCGACATCTGCGAAAGCTGTGCGATATTCACGTTTTGCCAAACTACCGAAAGTGCCTTTTCGTTGAGGCGGCTGCCCTGGCAGACATGGCATTTTTGGGAGCGTACAAAGCGCAGGATGTTTTTGTTGCGGTCGCGGCGCAATATGTCGGCCATCACCGGGATTACGCCCTTGTAAAAACCTGTGTCGCGGGGCTTGGCAGTGATGCCGCTCCACTTCATGCGCGACTCGAGCGTGTGCTTGCCAAATGGGATTTCGATTTTATTACTTCCATACAAAACCACATTTTTTTGCTCTGCTGTCAGGTCTTTCCAGGAGATGTCCACGTTAAAGCCTTCGGCGCGGCAAACCTCATCCAGCACGTCCATGGTTACCTGCGAATAAATAATGTAACCGTTGGGCGCGGTGATGACAAAGGCTCCCTGGCGTAAGGATTTATTTACATCGGCGACAATCAGTTCGGGATCTATGCGGTCTTCCACGCCCAGACCCTGGCAATGGGGACAAGCTCCGGCAGGCGTGTTGAAAGAAAAAAGATTTCGGTCGATTTTAAAATCCGCATTTTCATCTTGTGATTTTCCCAGTCGGGCAAAGAGCAAACGGAGATAATCGTAAATGCCGGTGACGGTTCCCACGGTGGATCGTGGATTGCGGATCACGGTTTTTTGATTGACGGCAATGGCGGGCGACAAACCATCGATTTTTTCCACAGCGGGTTTTTTCATCTTAGCCAAAAACTGGCGTGCGTGCGTGGAGAAGGTGGAGAGGTAGCGATTTTCGGCTTCCCGATAAATGACATCGTAAGCCAGCGATGACTTGCCCGAGCCGGATACGCCCGTTACCACAACCAATTTGTTTTTTGGGATTTCGAGCGAGATTGCCTTGAGGTTATTTTCGGAGGCTTTATGGATTTTGATGGATTGTGACATGTTTGCAATTTTGCGGCAAATATCGGCTTTTCCTTCTTTTTACCGCAGAGATCGCAGAGGAGAAATGAGATTATTTGAATCATTACTCGCCGTAACTGGTCAGCTACTATTGATGAAATATTATTATTTTTAGTTTTTCAGCAAGTCCTAATTAGTGCTTGTCTTTAAAGTAACAGTTAGAAAAATATACGATTTGAGATTTAAGATTTTAGATTTAAGATGTTGGTGATATTCAGCACAATCTAAAATCTCCAATCGTCCCGAAAAGTCAAAAATTAAATTTTTGTTTCTTTTCGTGGGTGCACGAGCATTGCTCGGCATTAATCATCAATCTTAAATCAAAAAACATCGACTTTATGGACAGACACTAATTAGGAGGCGACATTAGAGAATAGATTTCTCCCGTTAATACTCCCCCGAAAAAACGGGGCAGGCTGCTCCGCTTCGTATTTTGGTCGAAATGACAATGAACCGGACTTTAGGTGGGGAGGGGAAAGGTGGGCGCTTCGCGCCCACCTTTCCCCTCCCTCTCTCCGTCCAGGCCCATTGTCATTTCGATGCCGCACCTGCGGCAGGAGAAATCTCTTTAAAAAAATTTAGAGTCTTGGTAATGTCATTGGTAGCACCCCAATCCATCTCTTGGATGGAAAAAAATACCAACTTTGCAAAAAATATGCAACGATTATGAGCGACATTAAAACCATTACCACGGCCTTGGTCGATTTTAGAAATGCCCGCAACTGGGAGCAGTTTCACAATCCCAAAGATCTGGCACTGGCTCTATCCATCGAGGCTGCCGAATTGAACGAACTTTATTTGTGGAAAAATGCCCAACAACTCGAAACGGTGAAACTGGAGCGGATAAAAGAAGAACTGGCCGATGTGCTGGCCTATGCTTTTATGCTGGCCGAAAAATACGGCTTTGATGTGAAGGAGATTGTTTTGGATAAAATCAAGAAAAACGGAAAAAAGTATCCAGTTGAAAAATCAAAAAATCTGGCTACAAAATATACCGAGTTGGAGTAGATGGGAGAGGTATTTATTTTGTTTCCTAGAAGTATGTATTCACGGCAAATTCAAATTGATGCTCACAAAGATAGAATTTAGGGTCTGCTGAGAAAGTCCTAATCTGCTGGATTATGAAAAGTTAGTCCATAATATTTGACTCCTTGTGCAATCTTTTGGAAAACATTTGTTCAAAAACCATGCATCAAATATTTCGGTGCTTTGCACCTTTTTCCCAATTGTCGGGTAAAATTCTACAAAGATTACGGTGCTCTGCACCTGAAAGATAAGCCACAGAGTGGCGGAAATCTTTGTAGAAGCATCAATAAGGATTGATACGTGAGGTGCAGAGCACCGAAATATTAAAGTTAACAATATTGTTTTGAGTTTTTCAGCAAGCCCTATTTAAAGCTCAAATCCGCCCTCTATTTGAGCTTTATTAAGTTTTTATATGAGCTACAAATGTGGTGGTTTTTTACCAGAAACTACACCTTTTGATTTTTTGGCAGCCCAATTTTCTTCAACATTTCATTCGCCTTCTCAAGTTTTTCAGGGAATAAAACTTTGTCGTTAAAAAAGTCCAATGACTTGTCTATTAAGACGATTGGTTTCCTTTTTGTGTTTATGTCTTTTATATTCATAGTCTATTAGTTTCATTTTCAAAACTCTTTTTGCAAATATCGCATTTTCTCTTTAAGAAAAAAGATGAATGAATCTACCCATGAATTGCTTAGCGCATCCGGATTAAAAATCTGGAAAGCGGGGTTTAAGTGGTGTTTTTTAAAAATCTTCTCCACAATCACATTCAACTACATAATTCTCTTTATGATAATTTAAATATTTAGCAACTGATGAAACTGCCTCATCAAATTTATAATTCAAAGCTTTCTTTATTAAATCTCGATATAATAGTATTTTATCCTCAGGTTTTGTATGAACAATTTCATCTCTGAAATCTTTAAGATTCCATAACTTTTGAGAAGTTGGAGAGTTTCCTTTAAAAAAGTCTTTTTGTGTTATTTCTGGAATTATTTTGGTCACTTTTGTTTTGAAGTCAATATTTTCTAAAATTTGTTTGTAGTTAAATATTTCAGTGCTTTTCTTTGTAATACGCTTATAATGATAGTCTTCTGGAATTAATTGATTTATGAATGATTCGATTGCTGTAAATAAGTTAATAATGGTACTACAAACGGTTCCGTAGTAATTATATAATTCATGAATAGGTGGTATCATGCCTGGTTTTGTAGGGTCTAGTTTTTCTAGTAATTTAGTTTTGAAATCTTTTGATAGATTTAAATTATTCTGAGCATTACTAAAATAGACTAAAGTTAAATCTGGAATAGGTAAAATATAATTTTTCCCTTGAACATTTAATATAAAGCCTCTTGTTGTTTTATTACAATCCAATTGAAGAAAGGCAACATGCTGTTTTTTGTCAGATAATATTGATGGATCTATACCCTTTTCAATATTCTCCAAAATTTCAAATTCTGGTCCTTCAAATCGAATTGAATCTGAATCAGTTTCAAATAGTAGTTTTCGCTTAATATGCTTCATAAATATTACTTACAACGTTCCCGCAATATGGCACTTAGCCGCCAGCTTGCAGGAATGTTTTTAGTGATTCGTATGTTTCCTTTTGTCATCATTTTTCCAGATGCCCGCAAACCGGCTGTGAGCCATGATTTGCTGTTACCAACTGGCCTTTATTTATTTTTTAATTTTTATCTGTCAATTTGCTGCAATGTTTCATTGTGCGTTGGCTTTGCAGGCTCTTTGACAAAGCTTTGGATTGAGTGCTGGCTTGCGGGGCTTTGGCAATGTGCCTGCAAATGCGTTGGTTTAAATATTACTATACATTTCTTTTATCAATGAAGCTATTTTCTTTCTTCTTTCATTCAAAAATGTCGAATATTCCATGTCATAAAAATCAATTGGAATACAATGTTCTTTCAAGGCATTTTCTAATACTGTTTCTTTGCCTGAATAATATTTGCTTTTAATCTCGTTGTAATATGATTTTGGCTCTGTATCAGAAATCTTAATGTTATCAATATATTCCAAATATGTTAGATTGGCTATTTGATTAATCTGTGTCAATTCAATCCCCTGTTTTTTTAAATATTCTTTTGGAAAAATGTGATGCTTATCTAATGCATTCTTTTTAATCTTGATTGATGGGTCATATAAATCACTCACTTTTCTTTCAGAAAACAATGCTTTTGTTCCATTATAAATTAAACTTGCAAAAAATGTATTTGCAACCGGGCTTATAGTATTTGATGTTACAAGGATGTCGTTTGGCAACGAAATGTACCAGAAATCATTTGTTAAAGTGCTTTCAATTATGTTGCTTATTGCAAGTTTAAATTCTTCTCCATTTTTACAGGATTTAATTTTATTCAAATCTGATTCCATAATTGATTCTGAAGAGCCAGAATATCTTGAAGTTAAAGAACTCATAAAAAACCATCTCGCAATAAGTTTGTCCAAATCTTTATAGTCGATTTTATAGTGTAGCTTACCGATTAAAAATAAAATATAAGAGTTGATTATTGAATTCTTTGAGGCAATTAGACCAGAAGATTTATAGCCAATACTTTGAATGATTTTTATTAATGAATGCCAATTGCCTGAATTAATAACATCTGATAGTGTTACTTTAAACACTTCAAATTGTTTTTCACGCAAAAGTGTTGAATACTTATTTGTATCAGGGTCGCGTCCTTTGAGAATTGCATAAGCATCTTTCATCCTGGCACGCTTAAAACCTAAGCCAACTATCATACGCACTATGTCTTGTGCATCTGGTTGAATTATATAATTGAAAGGAGAATCTTTTGCTGTAAGGGCTGGAACAATTTTTGAATTTTTACAAAAATCGTTAATCAGCGTTCTGCCTTCTTCCCAAAAAACAGAAATAAGGGTTAATATAAAATCGGCCTGATTTAACGAAACGCCTTTACTGTTTATTCTTGTAAAAATCTCGGCAACTATTTCTTCATCTACATCTGATGATACTTCTAAAGCCTGATAGGGATAATTTGTAAGTGAATGCAACTTATTAATGCGAGTACTTATTTCATCCTCATTAATTTCAATTGGTTTTTCAAAGAAGTTTAGGAAAAGTTCCTTTTGATGGTCAGGTAAAGAAAGTGCTTTCCTTTCCCTTAAACTTGCTATCAACTGTGTTATATCGTCTGCTGGGTCTTTAATTTGATTTAAACGAGTGATGCAAAATATATATTCAGCATCTTTCAGGTCGGTACCAGCCTGAATTTTTCCAATTATTTCTTTATACTTATCTGTGATTTCAGCTACGTAAGTACGATATTGAGTTAAATAATCAGTAATGAATTTCCACGTACTTCCTTCAAAAACATCTGAAACATCGTTGATGTATTCTTTGTTTTTTATTGTTGCAGCATCTGCTACTCTAAATTCTTCAAGTACCGGATTAAAAGCAATTTTAATACGTCTTAATCGATAATTTTTATCCTTTACTTCTTGTTTTTTAATAATGCTAAACAATGCAGTTAAACGCTGTTGCCCGTCAATAATAAGCAGACTGGGAACTTTATGCATTTTATCCTCAATACCTATATGTGTTAATTTTTCACCGGTATTGTTTCTCCACAATAAAAAGTAGCCAATAGGGTAACCACGATACATACTGTCGAACAAGTCCCTAACTTTGTTATTACCCCACACAAAAGGTCTTTGCAAATCAGGAAGTGCTAAATCACCTGTTTCGATGTATCCAATTAAAGTTGCAATTGCACCATCAATTTTACTAAAAATTTGATTACTCATTTTAATTTTCAATTTTAATTTTATCAATTTCTTTCATCAATCTATCCGTTTCATAAAGAGCCACAATGATTTTCTGATAATGTAAAATATCTTCAAAGTTTAAGGTTCTGCCTTTTCGGTCTTTTAACCATTTTTGGGCTGGTTGATAACCGCCAATGTAAAACTCCCAGGCTGTTTCGGGTACATTAGCGAAATACTGCGTATCGTTTATGTAAACCGAATGCTGAGCGGAGTCGAAGCGTGGTTTTGATACTAGATTATCGCCATCCAACGGATATTGAGTTATGTAATTTTCGACCCGTGGGCTTTCCAGTAAATGGATTTGCCGTATTTCTCCACCCAGTTTTACCAATTGCCAAAATGTGTCTTGTTCTTTTGGATAGGGTACTCTCGGGAAATCTATTTTCAGGAATTCTTTGTATTTCTCCCGGTAAGTCGGCGAATGTAATATGGCGTAGATGTAATCTAAGATATCTATTGGGGCAAAAGTATTGGATGCTGAGCCTGTCGAAGTATCTTTTTCGTTGATAAAAATCAAACCTAATTTATCTGCAATTTGATTTACTATTTCTGAGTTTAGGTTTGGCGTTCTTTCTGTTACTTGCCCTAAGGCTTGTTGGCCTTTATTTTCGGGATAGAGATAAAGAGGGAATAGATTTACACCACCTCTTCTAAACATATTGGCATCAACTGGATGTTTTGAAACTGTTGCTAAACACCATTCAATATTACCAACTGCCAAACCTTGTCTGCCAATGCCTATAATTAGATTTTCCTTATCTGCTATATTTTGAATTAATTCCTTTCTTGGATAATCCATCATAACATAACTGAAATAGCAAGGTCTGTTATCAAATGGTCTATAACCACAAGGAATAATTTTCTTCTCCCAATTTACATCTGTTTGAATTTCTGTCCTTGCTCTCGATAATTTCCAATCTCTATTATCTTTTAAATCATAGTTATGATAGATTTCATCATTTCCTAGTTCTTTGTTTCTTAAATCAATTGCTCTGTTTCTTATTTCATCTTGGTTAAAGTCAACAGCAAAACTATCTCTATGAGTTTGAAACCCCATAACATTTATCTGGAATAATTCAGTTGGATTTATTCCATTATTATAATTGTTGTAATGTTTTTCATCTATATCCTTAAATAAAAAACTGTTTTTAAAAGGTGTGAACTTTTTGAAATCAATCGAATTTAGAGCGTTCTCGATTAGAAAAACATATTTCAAATCTCGTTTTCCAAACAAATCATAATGAAAAACTTGTCCTAATTGATTTGCATTCTTTTTGCCTGTTTTTACAAAAATATTGATTGATACTCCTTGTTCAATATCAAATACATTTATATCGGCAGAGCCATCAGGAGCAGTTTCCTTTTTCTTGTTGTTTCCGTGTAAATCAATGGTATAAATTTTATCATACGTTTTAAGCAAGTGCCAACGCATTCCTCTAAAAGTGGGGTTATCTAAAAACCCGTGAGGATTAATAAAAGCTAAAACACCACTTCCGTTTTTTTCGATAAAATATTGCCCGTAACGCAAAAACTTAACATAGTCGTCATTGATGAATTTTGAGTTTTGTTCTTTGAGTTTTTCCTTGCCACCCGGTTCTCTTTTATAATCTTCCATCAGGCTCATAATCCATTCGCCTTTGTTGGCACTTTCTCCGCTGTACGGAGGATTTCCAATAACACACATCACCGGCGTATCCCGTTTTATGTGGTTGGCTTCGTTGGCTTCGGTGCTTAACCAGTTGGAAAATAAAGTTCCTGTGTCGGGGTGGTGCTCTTCGAGCGAGTTGGTAAGATAAATATTAAAGCGTTGGTTTCCTGCCTTGCCGGCAGGCAGGTTGCTTGCTTTGTAGCCCGTATCACGCAAGAGCATATCCAACTTAAGATGAGCCATTGCGTAAGAAGCCATCAACAATTCAAAACCATTGAGTCGCGGTATCAAATGTTCGTCAACATAAGCACTCCAGGCACCTTGCATGGCCTTAAATTGTTTGCTGTAAATGTGTTTTACCACTTCGGCAAGGAAAGTTCCTGTGCCCGTTGCAGGGTCAAGAATTTGTACTTTGTGTACTTCTTTTTCCTGCATTTTATTGCTGCCCGGTATTGGCACTTTAATCTTTGTCCGGCTTGTGTCGGCAAGTCCTTGGGGTAAGTCAAATTCGGTTTTCAAAATATCGTCAACCGCACGAACAATAAAATTTACAACCGGTTGGGGCGTGTACCAAACGCCTCGTGATTTTCGCAATTTCGGGTCATATTCGGCCAAAAATGTTTCGTAAAAGTGAATTATCGGGTCGCTGGTTTGTGTGCTTTTTCCAAAATTCTTTAAAAGTTGTTCTACGTTTGTTGCTCTAAATACCTCAGCAAGATTATCAACTGTTCTTACAATTCTATCGTCAATATCTGGACCTGCCACATATCCAAAAAGTTTACGCAAAAATGGATTTGATTTTGGAATTAATTCAGCTGCTTCCTGGCGGCTAAAATCGTCAAGCGTTGTGTCGTGCAATCTTGCAGCAAACATACCATAAGCCAATGTTTGTGAGTAAATGTCGGCAAATGCTTTTGGGCTTAAATCGTGGATTAAGATGTTTTTGAAAGTTTTGTATTGTTCCCTCAACGAAGTATTTTCTTCAGTTTCTTCATCAGAGCTAACGGCACGTTCCAAAATATCTTTGAGTAAGCGGGCTTTTGAAGCCATCATTTCAGCCAGTTTCTTGCTCGATTTGATAGTTTGCCCGATGTAAGTGCAAAAGTTTTTAATCAGGTTTTCAAACTCCGGAAAATTGTCTGAAAGTGGCTTAACTCTATTGTTTTCAATCTCGCCAATTCGTATTTCGTGAATTAGTTCACCGTTTTGGAAAAACTGAAACCAGACGTAATCTGTAATTATAAGGTTGTCGAGTGCTTTTTTGTAGCGGTCAAATTGTTCTTTGTATCCTTTGTTGTTTAAATCTTTCCCAATGTCTTTGGCTTCGATGTATCCAATTGGAATTTTTCCTTTCGTTATCACATAGTCAGGATTTCCGCAGTCGGTTACATTTGCAGGCTCGTTTGTAATTTCAACGCCGGGCACCAATTCTCTAATCAAAGTTTCGAGGTCGCCACGATATGAATGTTCTCTCGAAATCCCGGATTTCAGTCTTGCACTTACTTTTTCGATGTATTGTTCAATAGTCATACTTCAGTTTATTCAATACAATTTTGTTTATTTCGCATAGCGTAACGTTTGCATAAGAATTGGTGTCGAGCACGGGGTTTCTAAACTCCCAAAACCTCCAATATTAATGCGGGCTACAACCCTTGAATTTATTGACATGCAGCAATTATTTTTGAGCGCGTGTTGGCAATAGTTGTTATATTAGGTAATCCATATTATATGAATCAGGATAAACAATACTAATATCCCTCAGGTTTAATCCTGTTTTTTCATAGATGCAAATCTGAATAGCAGGCTTATAGTCTAGATATTGAGGCTTAGATAATTCAAAGATTAGGCGATGTCTGTATTTCCTGTATCCTTCTTTATATTCTGATATGGATTTAATGCCATAAACCCTTATTGCCTGAAAATCAAATCCGCCAATTTTATTCTTTAGGTGGTTAATTATTCGAGATACAGTAGTGTTTTTATCTATTAAATTCTGAGTTTTCATATAGTCTATACTTTTACTGAAATCAAGCATATGCTCAGTGTCTCCTACTAAGTCAAAACAAAGGCTCGTGTCAAAATCACAAGTCATTTTGGCAATAACGTAATCACCTCTATATCTAACGTCACCCCACCAATGGGCATTTTCAATAAAAGTATCCCAAAAATAATATCCTTCTCCCAACAAAGTATTCTCCCATTTGCAGGGAAAAGGAGCATTAGCTAAAATATCATCAGGCTTACCTCTATCTTCTAATGTTTGATATAGGGTTTTTGCTTTCAAAATAATTAAAATTAAATGTTCACAGTACTTTCTCTCAAAGGAACTTCTAGCGCAGATAGGTTCATTGTTGGAAGAACTATCGGTGGAATATTCGCTTGTAAGGTAACTGTGCTAATGAAAGCTCTAACATATGGAAATATTATAGCAATGCTATTCCTATAAAAATAGGTAGGAATGTCTTCAAATTGTAAATTGTTTTCAAACTTATATAATGCAATACATTCTATTTTAACAAATGCATCAGCAACTTCTCCATTATGAGCAGCAAATATGAATTTTAATTCAAACACTGATTCTTTAGAAATAAATCTGCCAGAAGGACTAAATGCTATATCTAAACTATTTGAAGTTTTCTTAGAAAAGTCAATATTAACTTTTTCAAATCTATAATTATCTAAGGAAAATGCAGCTTTGTTCATTTAATTTCAAATTTAATTTCATGTGCTAGGATAAAAAAAATCCGAAGCAAACTTCGGATTTTTTATTATCTGGTTTAAACAACTAAATTCCCAAAATGGATCATTATTTTCCGGTTCATAAAAGAACTGTGATTGATGCATAAACTCATCAATAGTTGGGCCGACTTTATCATACTTTTCAGATTCAGCCCAATCATTCTCAATTTGTTCTCTTGAATTGTTCTGAAAATACAATTTCAAGTTTTCTAAAACCGTACTCATCATTTTAAGTTTTAATTTCAATTATAATTTATAACTTTCGTGCAAAATTAGCAAAAAAGAGAAACTTTAAAATTTATTCTTACAAATTTTTTTAATATGTACCGAGACAATCAGTTAACGAATTCGTCCGCCGCTACTTTTCCTTCCCTCCCACCACAATTACAAACTCACCTTTAATAATGTTGGTGGTGAAATGTAGGATTAGCTCGTCGAGGGTGCCACGCACGGTTTCTTCGTAAACTTTGGTCAGCTCGCGCGAAACGGAGGCCGGGCGATCGGCTCCAAAATGTTCTTTTATTTGTTCGAGGGTTTTCAGCAAGCGGTGGGGCGATTCATAAAGAATAATAGTGTAGGGAAGCTGGCTCAGGTTTTCCAACTTCGTCTTGCGACCCTTCTTGTGAGGTAGAAAACCTTCGAAAAGAAAGCGGTCGGCGGGGAGACCCGAATTAACCAGCGCAGGAACAAAGGCCGTAGCCCCCGGCAGACATTCCACGGCGATATTGTTTTTAAGGCATTCGCGCACCATCAAAAAGCCGGGGTCGGAAATGGCTGGTGTGCCTGCATCGCTAACCAGAGCAGCCGTTTCGCCACCGGCCAGCCTTTGTGCAAATCGTTCGAAAACCCGGTGCTCGTTGTGCTGATGAAAAGCCGATAGGGGCTTGCTTATCTCGTAATGCCGCAACAGGTTGCCGGTGGTGCGCGTATCTTCGGCCAGGATAAAATCAACACTTTTCAATACCGACAAAGCCCGCAGGGTAATATCCTCAAGGTTGCCGATGGGCGTGGGAACGATAAATAATTTTGACATAGCTGCGATTGGATTTATTCAAAACAAATTTAAACAGTAAGTCCGAATATGCGTTTACTTGCGTTAAAGAAAGATATTTTTGCAAATTAAGCACTTACCACAGGAATTAGGAAATTTAATTGCACATGAGCAAATTCAAATATAAAATCACGGTTTATCTGCCACTGCTTTTTGCCGTGGTGCTTATCCTCGGAATTCTTACCGGTCTGCGTCTTGCCCCCGGCAGCAGCAAATCAGGCTCGCCAATTTATTCGGTCAGCCTTACCGATTATAATAAGTTGGGCGATATTATGAACATGATCGAACGCGACTACGTGGATACCATCGACCTGGATGCCACACAGGAGGAAGCCATCGATCATATCCTCAGCCGTCTCGATCCACACTCACAATACATTGCAGCACGTGAGTTCGACCAGGTGAACGAGCAACTCGAAGGAAACTTCGAAGGCATCGGTGTGCAGTTTCGTATCGAAAAAGATACCGTGATGGTGGTTTCGCCCATAGCCGGCGGCCCCTCCGAAAAAGTGGGCATCAAGGCCGGCGACCGCATCGTTATTGTAGAAGGAGATACCATTGCCGGCAACGGCATCAGTAATGCAGAGGTACAAAAAGCCCTGAAAGGCCCCAGAGGCACAAAGGTGAACATCCGCATCTTTAGAAGATCGGAAGCGAATTTGCTCGATTTCACTATCACGCGCAATGTGATTCCTACTTACAGCCTTGACATCGCCTATATGGTGAGCGATTCGATTGCTTATGTAAAACTCAATAAGTTTTCGGCTACTACTTATGATGAATTGAAAAAAGCACTCAAAGACCTTAAAGCTCAGGGTATGCACAAGCTGATTCTGGATTTACGAAATAATACCGGAGGTTATCTTCAGGCCGCCATTCAGGTTTCGGATGAGTTTTTGAAAGACGGGAAGCTGATCGTTTATACCGAAGGCAAAAACCGGCCACGCAATTTTGCTTACTCTACGTCCCGTGGCAACTTCGAGGAGGAGGAGCTTATTATTTTGATTGACGAAGGCTCGGCCTCGGCCAGCGAAATTGTGGCCGGTGCTATCCAGGACAACGACCGGGGCACCATCATGGGACGGCGATCGTTTGGCAAGGGGCTGGTGCAGGAGCAAATGAACCTGTACGACGGCTCGGCACTCAGGTTAACTGTGGCGCGGTATTACACGCCCACCGGACGAAGCATACAAAAGCCTTACGACAACGGCACCGAAGATTATTACAAGGAGTTTCACCAGCGTTTTGTAAACGGCGAAGTGCTTCATGCCGACAGCATCCATTTCGATGATTCTTTAAAATATCTTACTCCCGGAGGCCGCGTTGTTTATGGCGGCGGCGGCATTATGCCTGATATTTTTGTACCCCTCGCCACCGATTCAAACATGGCTTACTACAACCGTTTGATTAACCGGGGCATCGTTTACGATTTTGCCTTCGACTACACCGACAGCCATCGCGAAGATTTGAACCAATATCAATCGGTCAAAGATTTTGATACCCAATTCGAGATCACTGCAAAAATGTTTGACGACTTTTTGGCTTTCGCCGAAAAAGAAGGCGTTGCACGTGATGAAAAAGGAATTGCCGCCCATCAGCAAGAAATCAAAACCCTGACCAAGGCACTTATCGCCCGCAACATTCTGGATGATGATGGCTTCTATCCGATTTACCACCGCATTGACGAAACCTTTCAGGAAGCGGTAAAAATTATGCGCGAGAATAAGGCCTTTATTGAGCCGGTTACAGCGGAGCTTTCCGCGCGGAAGTAACAGTTAGAAAAATACACGATTTTAGATTCACCCCGATATGTTGCACTTAGGGGCAGGCAGATTTCAGATGCTGGTGATATTCAACGCAATTTAGAATCTACGATTCTCAAACTTGCGGGATCAATCTTAATTCAACTCAGAATAATAATATTTCGGTGCGCCCGCGTAATGCGTTCAGGCGGGCACCCCGAAATATTAGGTGCAAGGGTTTTGAACAAATTCCTTCCTAAACCTTGCATAAGGAATCAGATATTATGAATTAACTTATTTTACTTCAGTAGGTTCAGACCTCCTGAGCCAGCGTAAACCAAATGCCGTGAAGCATAAATCTTACTTGAAGTTTTTCCAATGTTGTTCAAGCTACATTGGTTCAAATCCTGGCATTAGAAAAATAAGGTAATAAGGTTAGGGGTTAGGGTGTACATCAAGGCTACTAAGGTTAATAATCAGGAAATAAGGTTTTTATTTCTTTGTTTCAAATAGCAAGTTCTTAAAAACCTTATCTTTTTCCCTAAGCTTAGTACAAAGACCATATCCCAAGTATTTATTAAACCTTATTACCTTATTACGCGATATGAATGTTTGCGATGGAATTGAACTAAATCGCTGAAAGACAACTATCGGGTCAGGAGTTCTGTGCTTAGGCCTTTCTCCGCAGACCCTAGGTAAAGTTCGCAACACTGTCGAAAGTAATTCACGGGGTGACTAATGCTGTTTTTGGGGTCAGGGTTGCAATCATTTTCAGGGCTGCGAACCCACACAATCAAAAACAAAAAAAAGGGAAGCCCAAAACGGGCTTCCCTTTTTTAATTGTATTCCAATGAAGGATTATTCAACAATCAGCTTATGTGTCGATTCTCCGGCTTCGGAGGTAATCTTCACAATGTAGATACCGGCTTCGAGCTGGTTGGTGTTTACGCTAACCGACTTGCTGTTCAAGTCTGCTTGCATAACTACCTGTCCAAGCTGGTTGAGTACTTTGTACATGCTCATGTTGTAGTTGGTCGAAATATTTACCACATCTTTGGTTGGGTTGGGGAAGAGCATGATGTAAGCATCATCATAAACTTCTCTCATACCAACAGGCCATTGGAGTTCAACCGTAACCTCAACCATTGGAGAAGCGGGATCGTTGCTTGCAACCCAGATTGAAGCGTAGAACGTTTCATCACTTGGGCCTCCAAAAGGAGTAGCATCAGCAGTAACTTCAAAAGTTTCTGTTGTACCGCCTGCAATTGTACCCGACATCGGATCAACGCTTAGCCATGCTACCTGAGCATTACCGCTAAGTGTAGCAGCAATATTCCAGTTGTAGTTGAGGCCTAATGCTGACATTGGCTCGAAGGCAACGCCGTCCAGCGAAATCATATCACCAAATCCGGCAACAGCAGGGCCAGCATCGGTACCAGGAGCATATACACCTACATCATGGGTTACTTCGTAGCCAATCCAAATATCATTACCGCTAATGGTAACGGGGCTTGTCAGGACGATGTCATTCCACATCAGTGCATTAACGCTCATGGTTTGCTCGTGCAGCAATGCACCCGGAACGGTTGCGCTACCCTGGTCGTATATTTTCATAACAGCAGCGGTAGGAGCATCGTTAATGTAGATTTCGATGGAGGTAAGTTCCATACCTGCATATTGACCCATACTTGAAGCAGGCCAGTAAGCGGCAACCTGGAAGGTACCACCAGCGGTTAGGCCAATAGCATCATTGTTGATGCCATCATCGTAACGAATTACTTCATCATCGGTAACATTGGGTGATGGAGTAGGAGTAACGGTGTTGTTAAGGCTAAGCTGGTTGGGGTTAATCGTAGTATTATACTCAATCGGAGTACTTACTGGTGCAAGGGCATCCTGGCCATAAGTAATGCTCAGGCCAACAGTAAGATTACCACCACCAACGTTAGAAATATCAAGATCCTGTGTATCCATTCCAAAATAATCAAGGTAGAAGTCCATCTCTGCGGGATCTACCTCAATGGTTGGAACATCGCCATTAGTTACCACGAGGGTAACAGGAATGCTAACCACAGGAGTAGTAAGGTCATTGCTATTGATAAGGATGATATCGGTATAGGTACCTGCTGCAAGCTGGGTAGAATTGAAAGTAACTACCACATCGTCTGTTTCGCCAGCACCCAGTGAACCGGCTGATGGAGTCCAGCTTAACCAATCAACTGGAGGTACACCACCTACAACGATGGTATAATCTTCTACCTCGCCATAGCTCAATGGACCACAAGGAACCGGAGCTGTAGAGTACGACATACGGACGCGCATTCTGTATTCGCCATTAGGAACATTGGCAGGAACGGCAATTGCGCCGGTAAAGCTTGCGCCGGCTCCACCAACATTGGTCAGAAGAAATTCTTCGTTACCACCTTGTTCCCATTCAAAATCAGAGTTCCAGTCAACCCAGCAGATAACAATGTCAGCAGCCCAGGCATTACCATTGGTAATGGTGATGTCCTCGGATTGACCAGCATCGATAACGGTAGAGATGTCGGTATAGTCGGCTACGCCGCCTTGCCATCCACTGGCATTGTCGATGGTACCGCAAAGTACGTTAGAGATAAATTCATCTTCGGTGGCGGTAGTGGCCGGGCAATAAGATGGTGGGATGTGTGTAACTGTTTTGGTTTTACAGTCATTATCAGGGTTATTATCACCTGCTAACATGGTACAAGCTTCAAATACCCATTCTCCTCCAACTAAACTAAGGTCGATGGTTCCGCAGTTTACTTCTGCCACTTCACCCTGTGCCAAAGGACCGGCAACAGTACCTGAATAGAAGGCAGCACCATCAACAGTAACCTCGAAGGGAATATTGCTTTGTGCGTTATTACCCTGATTTTTAACATTAACGATTACATCTTCTATACCCAATACCATACTTGAATTTGGTGATGAAATAGCCGAAATAAGTACATCATTATCCAGTGGGGGGGTTGTTGGGGCGAGTTCGAACATAAATAATGCATCGGGTACCCCTTGTTTTACGCCACCTATCGAAGCAACTCCTGTATAAATATCAGGAACTATAAATAAACCTCCGGCTATGGCACTGGCATCAGGGCCTAACCCTGTTAATACATCATAGGTAACACCAGTTAAGGCAAGTGTAGCCAAATCAACCTGATAAATGATTTGTGGAGTTCCTGCACCGGCTCCCTGGTCAAATATCCATAAGAAAGGTCCACCATCAGTGTAGCTGTCAAAGGCTGAACCATACATTCCAACTAAACCAAGCGTGGAATTAAGAATGTTTGCTAAAGTTGCTCCGGATTTGTCAACCAAAGTAACATCAGTTCCAAAGTTGGATACCCAAAATGCGTCATTATCTTCATCATAGGCAATGGCTCTAACTTGCTGACCTGAAGAAATTGTACTTATAAGGGTCTTTGACTCGAAGTCCATTTGGAAAATGGAATTACCGGCAGCACCACCATAAAAATAGGTTCCATCATAAGCTAAGTCTCTTAATCCGGTTACTCCTGGAATCGAAAACTCTTCAACAAGGTTTCCATCCAAATCATACTTGTGAATTAAATTGCTCGCCCAGCGTGTGGTGTAATAGTAACTACCATCACATTCGGCACCGGCATTTCCAGCAGCACCACTTGCAGCTTCAATATCCACATTAAGTTGCAAATCCCATGTTTCATCTGATGGGTTTACTACATTTTGAGATGTAGTGGGTGATTGATCAGTCTCAAGGCTAAAACGTGGGTCAGCAGCAAGTCTTTCGTTAAGAATACGCTCAGCTTCAGGATCGAAGACCGGAGTATATGGCGCGTTTGTACCCATCGGGATATTCCAATCCAAAGTACCGCCACCGGTATTGGTGATGGCAAGTGTTTGGGTGGTAATAAATGTGGGTGTAACATGATCGTGGGTTTGGGCCAATGACATTGGGTTAACACCAATTGTGGGCACATCACCGCCAACGGTTAACGAAACAGGAACTTCCAGTTCGGGTGCGTTAACGGCATTACTCATAATGGTTACGATATCTTCGTATAGCGAACCAGTAAGTCCGGCTGAATTGAAAGTTACCGTAATGTCTTGTGAAGTACCCTGAGGAACAACACCATTTAGGGGTTCAAATACATACCAATCTTCTTGTGGTACACCACCTACAGCAATGGTATAATCTTCAACCTCGCCATAGCTCATCGGGCCACAGGGAACAGGAGCCGTAGAGTATGACATGCGGACGCGCATTCTGTATTCGCCGTTAGGAACATTAGCAGGAACTGCGATTGCACCGGTAAAGGTTAAACCTGTACCATCGCTGGTGAGAATAAATTCTTCGTCACCACCTTGTTCAAATTCATAATCACCATTCCAGTCAACCCATACGGTAACCAGGTCAGAAGCCCAGGCATTACCGTTGGTAACGGTAATGGCCTCGGATGCACCGGCATCGATAGAGGTAGAAATGTCGGTAAAATCGGCTACGCCGCCTTGCCATCCACTGGTATTGTCAATACTGCCACATAGCACGTTAGAGATATACTCATCTTCGGTAGTGGTAGTTGCAGGGCAATAGGCTGCCTCAAGGTGAGTAACTGATTTGGGTTTGCAGTCATTGTCAGGATTTGCATCACCGACCAGCATAGTACAGGCTTCAAATTCCCATGTAGTACCTACGGCACTCATATCAACAGTTCCACAGTCAACCTCTACTGATTCGCCATTTGCAAGCGGACCTGCAACTGAACCAGTATAGAAAGTAGCACCATCAATAGTTACTTCAAAGGGAATATTGCTTTGTGTGCTTGTGCCCACATTTTGTACCGTAACAATTACATCTTCCATACCCAGCATCATACCTGTATTGGGTGATACAATATTCGAAATACGCACATCATTCGCTGGTTGCGAACCTGCAACAAGCTCTAAACCGACTACCAGGTTTGGTGATTGCTGGATGTTAACGGCAAGTATAGCATTGCCATTTGCATCAGTATAAACTTCTGCACCGCCTGCAATGGTTGCAGCAGTAGCAGTTCCTGGAATAAAGCCGGGCATATTTGCACTAAGGGTAAACAGATCCATTGTGAAACCTGTGAGAGAAAGTGAATTGATGTCAAATTCTTCCAGCATAATTCTGTCATTGGCACTGGCTCCTGCAACTTGGGTGAAAAGCCAAATTTTGGGAGAACCTGGTGTTGAATAAGGATCGTAAGCAGAGCCATAGCAGCTTGCAATAGCTGGTGTTGCAGAGTTAGCATGAATGGTAGCACCGGTCATGCTTACTGCGGCCAACTCGGCCCATTGGCCAAGCCAGAAACCACCGTTTCCACCGTCAAGTTCCGGGTCGTAAGCCAAGTGGCGCGAACCGGTAACACCTGCAGTACTCGAAATGGCAATGGTAGATACCAAAGTTTGGTTTGCGAGGTCTAACTGAGCAATGGACATACCGCCGCTTGGAGCACCATAAAAATAGGTTCCATCGTAGGCTAAATCTCTGATAGCAGCAGCTCCTGCAATAGTAAACGACTCGATGAAGTTACCGTCCATATCAAATTTGTCAAAGGTGCCGGTACCATTCCAATAAGTCATGTAAAAGTTGATACCATCGGTAGCCATAGCCTGGCATGAAGGTGCCTGCGCGCTGAAGGTAAAAAGAACATCCCATTGTGCATCCGTACTGTTGGTATTCTTAGGTGCTTGCATGGGTGATACATCAGCTATAGTATTGGTATTAAAACGTGGATCAGCAGCAATTCTTTCGGCGAGCAGACGCTCGGCCTCAGGATTGAATGCTGGAGCTTGAGCAACCATGGTAGGAATTTCCCAGGTCAGGTCGCCAATACCGTCGTTGGTAATGGTCAGCGTTTTGGTGGTGATCTGCGGAGCAGTAGCATGTGTTTCATCTACTGAAGTAGGGCTAACAGAAATTTCGGCACCTTCGATGGTAACAGTAACGCCAGGTGTTGGGTCAGATAATCCTCCGCCAGGATATTCTGCTTTTGCAGTGTAAGTGTAAACACCACTGGTGAAGAAAGCATCGGTGTATGCAAATGTTGTAGGAGGAATAACGTTACCTACCTGCATACCATCTCTGTAAATGTAATACCCGGTAACTGCTCTTGAAACAGTGTTGTCGGTAGCATTAGCAAATTGCTTAAAGTTACCAATGGCCAGTTCAGCATTCGGATTGCTGATTGTATTTTGTGCAATGATTTGTTTGGCACCAATAGCACCATCTACTTCATTAGCTACAAAACCTTTGAGGTTAAAGTTATAATCCAGTCCGTAGAATGAAAGTGTTTCCCATGTAGTACCATCAAATGATACCAGGTCGCCATAGCCGGCAACAGCGGGGCCGTCATCATATCCTATTGGATATTCAGCGGCATCGTGGGTAACTTCAAATCCGAAGCTCAGCGCCATCGAAGCATCGATCATGTGTGCTTCGTCCATCATAATTTCATTCCAGTTATTCCAGTTTAAGCCTGAAAGTACTTGCTCGTAAACCAGGTTAGTCTGACCTGCACCTTCCCAAATCATAAAGGTAATTTCAGCCTCGCTGGCATAAAGAATCGGGAAAAACTTAAACATCGTCATGTATTGTCCATCGAAGGCAGTGAGGTCAGCCGGGTCGAATGTAATTGCGCCCCAATATGTACCACCATCTTGAAGGCCTAAGCCATCGTTGTTGGTGCCATCATCGTAGCCAATCCAAGCACCAGGCTCGATGGGAGCTTCCCATGCGCAGTTTACGCCTGTACCTTCTTCATACATAGCAGTAAAGTTTTCGGGAGCAGGACCTGCGGGAGGTAAGCCACCACCAACTTTGATAGTATATTCCTCTACTTCACCATAGCTCAATGGTCCACAAGGAACCGGTACAACGGAATAAGACATTCTAACACGCATGCGATAATCGCCATCGGGTGTTCCGGCAGGAACAGTAATATCGCCTGTAAAGGTTAAACCTGTACCATCGCTGGTGAGAACAAATTCTTCGTCAGTTCCCTGATCAAATACATAGTCCATACCCCAGTCAACCCAGCAGGTAACAAGGTCAGATGCCCAGGCATTACCATTGGTAACGGTAATGGCTTCGGAAGCACCGGCTTCGATTTCAGCGTAAAATTCAGTATAGTCAGCTACGCCGCCTTGCCATCCACTGGTATTATCGATCATACCGCAAAGTACGTTAGCGATAAACTCATCTTCGGTAGCGGTAGTGGCCGGGCAATAAACAGGCAGTGAATTGGTAACGATTTTTGTTTTGCAGTCGTTGTCAGTGTTTTCATCACCGGCAAGTTGTGTGCAGGCATCGAAAGTGTAATCGCCATAAACGGAGAGGTCGGCAGTACCGGCATCAATGCTGGCAGTAGCTCCTGTGGCCAGGGGACCTGCAAACACTCCACTTGCCATATCAGCACCCGTGGGGCCGTCCCAGGTAATTTCCCAGGCAATGTTTGACTGTGAAGCAGTACCATAATTTTTGAGGGTAAGCATTACCGGCTCGGCACCACTCAAATCAGGGCCAGTAACCGGTTGGTTGATAGCCTGAACGCCAACATCGTTGGTGTACAGTATGCCATCAACAAGGGTAGAGGCAATGTTCCAGTTGTAGTTGAGGCCTAAGGCTGACATAGGCTCGAAGGTGGTGCCATCCAGCGAAATCATATCGCCAAAGTTAGCAACAGCAGGACCGCCATCACAACCAGCAGCATAAACACCCACATCATGGGTAACTTCGTAGCCAATCCAGATGTCATCACCTGAAATATCTACTTGCTCCGAAAGCTCGATAACGTTCCAGCTAAGGCCGGTAACGGTAACGGTTTCTTCGTGCAGCAGTGCTCCGGGCACTGTGGTAGTACCTGCATCGTAGATTTTAATAACAACGGAGGTAGGAACATCGTTGATGTAAATCTCCATTTGTGAGAGTTTCATACCGGCATACTGTCCCATACTGGAAGCAGGCCAATAGGCAGCTACCTGGAAGGTACCACCAGCGGTCAGGCCAATGGCATCTACGTTTGTACCATCGTCATAGCGAATTACCTCTTCATCCGTAACATTGGGCGAAGGAGTAACTACTGTTGTTTTGGCTTGGCTAAAAGGAGATTGCAATGCAACTTGCTCCATTTTAAATTGCTCCATCTCAGCCTTACTCATAGTGGCTGATTTTTGTGCAAATACTGTTGAGCCTATAAAAAGCATCATCAGTACAAAACTTGTAATTTGCTTCATAAGAAAATTGTTTTTAGTTAGTAAATAATCAAATGTTATTGGTTGATAAAAATTTTGAAATGATTTTTAATTAAAAAAAAGTTTGGGTTTAAAATATTAAAGCTACGGTGGTACTAATTTGAGTTTGCTTTGTTTGTTCATAATCATGGAATTAGTTCGAGAATAAATTTGTGTGTTGATAATGATTTGAGTTACTATTTCTAATTAAGTAATGCATCCGATAAAAAACAATTTGTGTCATTTTCATGCAAAAATAAAACATTCTTAATACTATGCTATTTTTTTTAAAATAATTTTTATCCCAATTTCTAAATCAATTTATCTTCAAGTTATTGATAATCGCCCTATTGATAATAACGATGGATTGCAAAAGTAAACAAATATCACAGAGATTGTCTGCTTGGAGGATAAATTTTGTGATACTACTGCAATTTTAACTAAGCAAATTCTGAAGCATTAGCCAATGTATCAATCGAAAGATGTCAATATCAAAACATGCAAAGTAATTTCGTTTATTTGCCGATAGAATGTTTCGGTTCGGTGTCGATTTAGAATTGCTTAACAATGAAAATAATTTTTACCAATCGTATTTTAACAAAACCGCAGCAAGGATGGCTTATGCTCGGGCTGCTGGTGTTTATCTGGGGCACTTCATTTATCCTCATCAAGCGGGGGCTTGAAGTGTATTCGCCATTCGAGGTAGGGGCCATCCGTGTTTCGGTTTCTTTTTTGGTCTTGCTTCCTTTTGCCCTGGGTCGACTGAGGCAAGTACCACGTGAGAAACTCAAATACATTATTATAATAGGTGTGGTGGGTACCGGATTGCCCGCATTTTTGTTTGCCCAGGCTCAAACCCACATCGATAGTTCGCTGGCCGGCATCCTCAATTCGTTAACACCGCTTTTTACCCTGCTTTTCGGTATTCTGCTTTTTGGTCAGCGTTTGTCGTGGCTCAGGGCTATGGGGGTATTGCTGGGCTTGGCCGGAGCTGTCGGCTTGATTTATGTTACCGGCGAGGGTGCTGTGGAGTTTCATTTTTCGTTTGCTATTTATGCCATCATTGCAACCATCCTCTACGCCATTCAGTCGAATATGATAAAGTTTTATTTGAATGATGTGCCTGCCTTATCCATTGCCTCGCTTGGATTTTTTTTCGTTGGAATCCCTGTACTTATCCTCCTGCTTTTTTTTACCGATTTTACCCAAACGCTCCTCAGCCACGAGCATGGACTTAGCGCATTTGGCTATATCGCCATTTTGGGTATTTTTGCCTCGGCGATAGCCATAATAATTTATAACAAACTAATTCAGATTACCAATGCAGTTTTTGCTTCATCGGTAACCTACTTTGTGCCGGTGCTTGCCTTGATATGGGGCGTTTTCGATGGCGAGCACTTCCCGGCTTTGGCCCTGATTTTTACGGCAATAATTCTAATGGGTGTTTTCCTGGTAAATAAAAAAAGCAAGAAAACAATTTGTTAGTTCAAAATATTTTATACTTTTGCACTCCTTTTTTCAAAACAGATTTATCAATACATAATCAAGATAATGTACGCAATAGTTGATATCGCAGGACAACAGTTTAAAGTTGAGAAAGATAGTGAAGTATTTGTTCACCGTCTGAATGGCAACGAAGGTGATAGCGTTGATTTCGAGAAGGTAATGCTTCTGGAAGACGGCGATAATGTAAACATTGGGAAACCCTTTGTAGAGGGAGCCAAAGTATCGGCCACCATTGTATCGCACGTTAAAGGCGATAAGGTTATCGTTTTCCGCAAAAAACGCAGAAAAGGTTTTCAAACCGAAAACGGTCATCGTCAACAATTCAGCAAGCTCAAAATTGAAGGTATTTCGCTGGATGCCTAAGTTTTAGTAAACAATTAAAAATTTAATATTATGGCACACAAAAAAGGTGCAGGTAGTTCGAATAACGGCCGCGAATCGCATAGCAAACGACTGGGTGTTAAAATTTATGGTGGGCAAGAAGCCAAATCTGGTAACATCATCGTTCGTCAGCGCGGTACAGCGCACTATCCCGGTTTGAACATGGGCATGGGAAAAGACCATACCCTGTTTGCGCTCACCGATGGTATCGTTGAGTTTAAAAGAAAAAAAGACAACAAATCATTTGTGAATATCATTCCGCTTGCTGAAGAAATGCCTGCAGTAAACTAATGAACTTTTTCCGCAAGGATACAAATCTCCTGTTTTGGTAAAAAGCAGGAGATTTTTTTGTTTGAACACTTAATTTCGATAGATTATGCTACAATTAAATGTGATCCGCCAAAACTCCGAGGCCATTATTGCCCTATTAAAAATAAAAAACCTGGATGCCAGCCAGCTTATCGCAGATGTGCTGCAACTTGACGAAAGGCGCAGAACCCTTCAAGCACAACTTGACGAAACCCTTGCCGAAGCCAACAAGCTGGCCAAAGGCATTGGCGAATTGTACAAGAGCGGCAAAGCCAAAGAAGCTACCGAATTGAAGGAGCAATCGGCGGCCTTGAAAGAGCAGTCCAGGGAAATGAGCAGCGACCTGGATGATATTCTCAAAACGCTTGATGACACCCTGGTGCAAATTCCCAATGTTCCTCACCCGAGTGTGCCCCCCGGAAAAGGCGAAGACGACAACGAAATTATTGCCACCCTGGGCGACATCAAAGCCAAAGCCAAAGATGCAGTCCCTCACTGGGATTTGATTAAAAAATACGACATCATCGACTTCGACCTTGGCAACAAGGTTACCGGAGCGGGCTTTCCGTTTTACAAGGGTAAGGGTGCCCGGCTGCAACGTGCCTTGATCAATTTTTTTCTCGACCAGGCCATCGATGCCGGATATTTGGAAGTGCAGCCACCGCTGCTGGTTAACGAAGCCTCGGCCTATGGTACCGGCCAGTTGCCCGACAAAGACGGGCAAATGTATGCGGCTCCACTTGATAAACTGTACCTGATACCTACCGCCGAAGTCCCGGTTACCAATATTTACCGCGATGTGATTTTGAAGGAAGAAGAGCTGCCCTTGAAAAATGTGGCTTACTCCAATTGCTTTCGTCGCGAAGCCGGTTCGTGGGGTGCTCATGTGCGCGGTCTCAACCGCTTGCATCAGTTCGACAAGGTAGAGATCGTGCAGATTCGTAACGCCGAAGATTCTTACACCGCCCTGGAGGAGATGCGCGAATATGTTGGCGGCTTACTGCAAAAGCTGGAACTGCCTTTCCGCATCCTGCGCCTTTGTGGTGGTGACCTGAGTTTTACCTCGGCTCTCACCTACGATTTTGAAGTATTTTCGGAGGCCCAGGAACGCTGGCTCGAAGTAAGCTCCGTATCCAATTTCGAGAGCTATCAATCCAACCGCATGAAGCTGCGTTACAAAACCAAAGAAGGGAAGACCATACTGGCGCACACGCTCAACGGCAGCGCCCTTGCCCTGCCGCGAATAGTTGCCGCCCTGCTCGAAAATAACCAAAGTGCCCAGGGAATTAAAATACCGGCGGTGCTTGTCCCTTACACCGGTTTTGAGTGGATTGATTAAGTTGGGAACTTATTTGGGTTATGAATTGCCGCGCCCCTTAGGGCGTGAGATTGGGAGTGTCTCATTAATCAATTTGACCCTTGTAGAATCGCGTATTTGAAAATACAGGCTTTTACAAAAACATGTCATGGGTAGTCCCAATATTTTATTGTAATCCTACCGCAACAGAGTTACCGCACCCGATATCGTGCGTTTGGACAAGCCTTCTAGGCGAATCTCGAAAACATCGCATACATAAAAATATACCCCCTCGGCACAATCCTGATTGTTGTTCATGTTTTTCCCATCCCAGTTTATTTCGGGATCGTTGGTTTTAAAAACAATCCTTCCCCAGCGGTTAAAAATTTTCATATCCACGCGGTCAACTGAGGTGTATTCGGGCAGTGGCCTGAAAAGCTGATTGTATTCGTCGTTGTTGGGTGTAAAATAATTGGGCAGCCGGTAAGTAGAGCAACTGTCGATGCTAACGCATACCTGATTGCTAATATCGCTGATGTTTCTTATCGAGTCGTAGGCACGTACCTGATAGCAGCCCGAGATCGAAGGCAGATTGGTGTGCGAATAGTTCATCTGCCCCGGCTCGCTTACCGAATCAATGATCACGGCACTATCGTTTTCGAAGGCTGCATAATAAATATAGTATCCCGCAATATCTTCGGCACAGCCTTCCGGATTTACCCAGGTCAAATCGTTTTGAATAAGTTCGCAGTTGGTTCTAACATTTAGAATCGGAGGGCAGGGAGGCTCGTTATCCTCCGGGCGTGCCTCATTAATTTGTGATAAATTAATAATGGGATTGAGCAGTGCCGGTGCAGAATAGCTCCCGATGCTTTCGACAAAATAGCGGTATAGAAATCCGTTGATAAGATTGCTGTCGGTGTAGCTGCGCTGCGTGCTGAAAGCAATCGAATCGAAGATTCCAGTTACATTGTTAAACCTAAAAATATTGTACAGGCTGTTAGTCCAGGGTGCTTCAGCACTCCACAACAAAATCAGTTTTTCATCGCCCGGGGCTAATTGCAAAAACATCGACTTTGCACTATGAGAGGATCCAATAAATTCTTCAATCCCATTTTGCAGATTGTACATGTCGATGCGATAGGCGTATTTTAATGCCGTGGTATTAAGCCCCGACTGGTCGTAAAAAAGCGTGTCATCGATCCCGCTGGTTTGTCCTACTTCGATAAATTGCGGGTTTTCGCTATCGGAGCGTTGAACGACATATTTAAAAGGACCACCATATATTAAGGTATCAAGTTCGGTGGGTTTCGACCATCCGACAAATATAGCACCTGCATTTGTTGCGGTTTCCAAAACCGAGACATTGGTAATTACCGGAACATCTTTTTTCAGGCGGGCACAGGCTGGATTGGAGGTATAGCTCTCGCTACCATCGGCAAAGGTGGCCACCACGCGGTAACAGTATTCGATGCCATGAATCAGGCCGGCACCCTTATTATTATCTATAAATAAGGTATCGCTTATTCCGGCAATGCTTGCAATTTTTTGGAAGCCTGTGTAGGCGGGCAGCCCGGTTTCGCAGGAGCCGGGATCAAAGGCGTAGTATCCATTTCGGCGATAAAGGTCGTAGGCGATGGTGCGGCTGCAAGGAGCCTTATCCCAGCTAAGGTGAATGCTGTTTCCAACGGCTGTGGCACTCAGGTTTTCGGGTGGCGGGCTGATAACGCGGATACCCATGGTTTTGATGTCGGATAATTGGGGAAACTGAAAAGTGTCGCGAGCCGTAAAAACCACTTGCCAGGGCTGGTACTGTACATGATCGCAGGTGGTGTGCCAGGTAAATACCGACGAAACCGTTCCAAAGCCCACGGCGTGCGGAAAACTTGCCGAGGAGTCAGCCAGTTGAAGTGGGCCGCCCAGCGCACTAATACTCAAAGTATCGCCTAAGGGATCGCTGGCTGTAACTTCAAAGCTAAGGGTAGTGCCGGCCATAATGCAGGTGTCGCGCAAGGGAGCTATCACCGGCGGCTCGTTGTCGCAGGCCAGGATGGTAATTTGCATGTCGCGGGTAACGTAGCCAATACGAATACCATTGCGCCATTCCTCGATAAGAAAGGCAATGTTGTATTCGCCCAGCATAATGGGTTTGTCCCAAAGGATGGTTCCGTTAATCGAGTCGATGGTAAAGGTGGCGGGAATAGAAGTGTCAACCTCGTTGGGCAACACAAAGCCGGGGATAGATAAGCCGTAAGCTCCCCTGCAGGGTACCAGGCGGTACGACAAGCTGTCGCCATCGATATCGAAAGCGGCAGGGTTGTGCAGGTAAAGATTGTTGGCGCAACCGTTGTCGATGGGAGGCGAGAGTAGTTCAACGGAATTGTTGAGACCTAAAAAGGGATTGATGACCAATTCAGTTTGGATAAAAAATGGCACATTTACCGAGTTGGGAATATTTACCACGCCGTCGTTGCGATTGGGATCTTCAACCGAGATGATGTAGGTGCCCTGCCCCGGGAAAGTATGAATAGCTCCTGAATATTCGTTTCGGCTGATGTTGTTGGCCAGGTTGTCCTTTTTGGTTCGGGCTATCACCTGCGAGGTACCATCGCCCCACGAAATGGGAAGATTAGGCCGGTCGGCATTACTTGGCGTGTAGGTGTAGGTAATAATGGTAAACTCGTACTTTAGGTTGGAGATGGCCTTGTAGGTAATTTCGCCGGCTCGCTGGTGGGTAGCCAGAACCGACAGTGAAATAAGCGTTAATAATATGAGGAGTAAATGTTTTCTCATTCAAAAAAAACTTCATTAATTCCGGTTTAACAACGACAGCTAAAGTAATGTGATTATAGCAGCCAAGGTCAAAAAATTTTGTTTTTGAGATTGAATAACGCATTTTTTTTTGTTTTTGATACAAACAAATTCGGGATACAAAATGCTTTATGCTTAATTTTGCTGGCTTACAAAGCGGGGAAATATTGATGTACAGCGATCAGGAAAAAAAAGAAATAGCACAGCGTTACCGGATATTATTACGATATTGGAAAAATCGCAAGGACGAAGGCGATGCACGTATGGTACGCCAGGCCTTCGATCTGGCTGTAGAGGCTCATGCCGATATGCGCCGCCGTTCCAAAGAACCTTATGTTTTTCATCCCCTGGAGGTAGCCACCATCTGCGCCAAGGACATGCGCCTTGATGCCACTTCCATCGTTTGCGCCTTGCTCCACGATGTGGTGGAAGATACCGACATCACCCTCGAAGATATCGAGCAACGTTTCAATCCGCGCGTGGCCATGATTATTGGCGGATTGACCAAGATGCACGATGTTTTGGACGATGGCCAACGGTCGATACAGGCCGAATACTTCAAGCGGATGATTTTGGCACTGGCCGAAGATATGCGCGTAATTCTTATCAAGCTGGCCGATCGTCTGCACAACATGCGCACTCTGGATCACATGCCCCGCGATAAGCAGCTCAAAATTGCCTCGGAAACGCTGGTGCTCTATGCTCCACTGGCTTACCGCATCGGCTTGTACAATATCAAAACCGAACTCGAAGACCTCTCGCTGAAATACACCGAACCCGAAGTTTACGTATTTATCAAAAGCCGGGTAGAAGAAACGCAGATGGATCGCGACCGCTTCATCAATCGTTTTATCTATCCCATCAAAGACACCCTGAATCAGCACAACATCCCCCACATGATTCATGTGCGCCTGAAGTCGATTTATTCGATATGGCAAAAAATGCAGCGGCAAAACATCACCTTCGAGGATGTGTATGATGTGTTTGCCATCCGCGTGGTGGTGGATTCGCCGCGCAGTGCCGAGCGCATCGATTGCTGGAGCGCGTATTCGCTTATCACCGAAATATACAAACCCAAGCACGACCGCATCCGCGACTGGATTTCGATACCCAAGGCCAACGGCTATGAGGCCTTGCATACCACCGTGATGAGCCATCTGGGAAAATGGGTCGAGATACAAATACGCTCGCGACGCATGCACGAAATTGCCGAATCGGGCTACGCCTCGCATCATTATTACAAAAATATGTCGGACGAAAGTTCGGCTATCGACAACTGGCTTATCAAAATTAAAGCGCAGTTTCAAAATCCTGACAATGATGCCCTGGATTTTCTTGATGATTTTAAACTCGACCTGTATTCCGAAGAAATCTACACCTTTACGCCCAAGGGCGATATGATAAAGTTGCCCGTAGGAGCCACAGCCCTGGATTTTGCCTATGACATCCACACCGAAATTGGCCGTCATAGCCTTGGTGCTAAAGTAAATCTTGCGCTGGTGCCGCTCAAGCATCTGCTGAAAAGTGGTGACCAGGTAGAAATCATCACATCCAAAAAACAAGTCATTCAGGAAGAATGGCTGGATTTTGTGATTACCTCACGAGCCAAAAATTACATTAAAGAAGGAATTAAAGAGGAGAAAAAGACCTATTACAACAAAGGCAAAGAAAAATTGAAGAAACTTTTTGAGGAGAGTGGTGTGGAGATAAGCAAGCAGATACTCAAAAAATTCCAGGAAAATTTAAGATATACCAGCCGTATTGATTTGTACTTTGATGTGGCCACCGGAAAAATTGGACAGGACGAAATAAAGGCCTGCTGCCCCAAGACCGGAAAAACACAGTCCATCCTCAACTCATTCAATCCTTTTACAAAGTCGAAGCCCGATGCAAAATCGCTTCACGAAAATATTTCGGAAAAAATCAGGAATAAGCCTGAAGAAGTCTTGCTGGGCGAGAACATGCAAATAAAATACGAAGTGGCCGATTGCTGCAATCCTATTCCCGGCGATGATATTATTGGCCTGATAACACCGAATAAGCCCATTATGGTTCATCGGGTAAATTGCAAAAAGGCGCAGGAACTGATGTCGAGTTTTGGTAAGCGCATTGTGAAAGCCAAATGGTACGAAAAAAATCCAATTCTCTTTTTGGCCGGTATCGAGTTTATGAGTATCGATAGTATCGGTTTTATTAATCATATTTCTGACATCATCAGCAACAAACATCAATTAAAAATCCGCTCCTTCAACCTGAACAGCTCCAACGATGTTAGCGATGGCCGGATTATGCTTTACGTGCATGATACGCAAAAACTTAATGATTTGATAAATGATTTGAAAAAAATTAAGGAGATAAAAAGTATCAGCCGGCTCAATCCTGCGTAATTAGTGTCTGTCCTTAAAGTATTATTTATTAGAATATGAGATTTAAGATTGAGGATTTTAGATTTCAGATGTTCGCGAAAATATCGGACATCGGACATCTTACATCGGACATCTGACTTCACGGACATCTCTCATTAGCATCTCTGAGACGCGCAAGTTGCGCGTCTTTACGTATTACCGAAAAACAAACCATCTGCAATCGCCCTTCCAGCGCACAATCGCCAAAATCCAATTCCTCCGCCAGGCATTAGCACGCTTGTACAGACGCGCAATCTGCGCGTCTCAGCCTTTAAAAAAAAGCGCGTCTCAGCCTTTTAAAAAAAGCGCGTCTCAGCCTCAGACCTCCTGACTTGTGGTCAAACTAAATTGTCGCGATTTTATATATTAGCCTCATATCTGTTGCTGGAAATAGTGTTTCGCTATCGTTTAGCAGGGAGCAAATTTCTTGTACTGCATCATTTT
>Ga0307929_1000093_pt1 | contig 86768 bp, 79 predicted proteins | sample AceLakmetage1330_FD_203160 | JGI IMG/M metagenome (GOLD analysis project Ga0307929, IMG submission 203160) | Saline water microbial communities from Ace Lake, Antarctica - #1330 | ecosystem: Environmental > Aquatic > Non-marine Saline and Alkaline > Saline | place: Antarctica: Ace Lake...
GCATGCTGCAGAACTAGCAGCAGAACTGGCAGTAGCAAAACAAAAACAAAAACGAAGATGCAAGCCAAAACACCGGAAGCGGTTAAAAAAAGGACATGCAACTTTCTAACCGGACACTACTGACTCAAGATAGAGTATATTCTAGCATTCTTCATTGTATGCGAAAGATAACTATTTGAAATAAGATCCACCTTTACGTTACAGCTTAGTCTGTAAATACACACAAATTGTTATCTCAACTTACGCAACTTATATGTAACTTTGGTGTATTATGAAAAAACAAGTCTTAAGTATAGGGGTGTTGCTTTTTGCAATGGTGGTAAACTCTTTTGGGGCGGATATCCAAACATATAGAAATGATGAGTTAGGTTTTGAAATCTCATATTTTTCTAATTGGAAAAAAGAAAAATCTCTTAATAATGCCCCTTTCTTTATAAACAGAAATTCTACGACTGAAATTGGGACAATTAGTGTGGATGTTAGAAATTTTAAAGGCAATAGAGATGAGTTCATGGGGAAGGTACGATTATCTCCCAATATGATCACAGAGGGCATAAAAAAACGTTTTCCTGACGCATCACTGGGAGAACACTCAGAAACATACTTAGGTGGTTTTCCAGCCTACTTCATCACTACATATTACACACTTAAAAATCTAAATGTAGAAATTCCACTGGTGACATTACAAATAGTTTGTATCAAGGGGAAATTTATCTACCTTGTTATGTTTGAATCTACTGTTGCTGCTTCTGAAAAAATATTTGACGAATTTCAAGCTATCTTAAGTACTTTTAATTTCAGGTGATCCGTGATTGATCACTGCCGCAAATATTAAAAGTAACCCTACAATGGAACACTATCACCAAGCTACTGAACATGATGTTTTTGACTTTAAATTAATAGTTGGTGTTACAGGCATTGAATTTGACAAGAACAAAGAAAAAAAGAATATCGAGAAGCATGGATATTCTTTTGACGACGCTGCTAACGCACTAAACAATGTATTGTTCCTGTGTACACCAATGGTTTCGCGCGACCCTATTATTTGCAATGGAGAAATACGGCAAGCTCATATGATGGAGTACCGTGGCAATATAGTCCACATCTCGACAACTATGCGAAAAAATGAAAGTGTTCGTATTATATCAATGCGTAGAGCTAATCAAAAAGAACGTGTCATTCTTGAATCAATCAGCTAATAAATCCACACTGTGGAATAGATAGTGATGAGTTCCAGTGGTCCGTTTCACTAAATCACTCACAGAATAATTATGTGTCAATTAAGTCAAATCAAGATGTTGATAATTTTATAACAAGGATTATTTGTAATCAACGCTCTAAAAACCAGCAAAAACAGCGGATAAAAACCCGCAGGTAGGAGCAAAGGTCAAACGACCCCATCCATGGTCAATATGAAAAAAATGCCATGCGTTGTTGCATTTGCCTGAATTTGAATTGACTGCAGACTGTTGTTACCCGATATGAGCACCTCTGTTCAGTCCGACAGATCTTGACCTGAAAGTCTTGTAAATGCCGTTGCTACAAGAGAATCAAGAGAATGCGCTGTAGGTTCAGCTGCAATTTACCTCTGGCCCTGTGTTAGCCCGCAAAATGAAAACTTTCAGGGTAAATCTGTAAGACCTTTGTTTTTGATAAACTAGCCTTTAAACAATTCTATCGGATTATTGAAGAAAGAAAAGGAAGGAAATACAAAGAAAAAAATAGAAGAATATCCATTTTTTTAAATAAACTCTTTTACAAGGTCATTTGCTGGTTTTTATGCCGATGAAAGTGATGGGAAATATTCCGATGATTTTGGCTGGAAAGTAAACCGCTGATTACAGATTATTTAAGAACCTTAAAATTTGAACTAATTGGTAGAAATTTAAATACCTTTTTTGTTTAAGCTACAAACTTAACTTGAGGTCATAATGAAGATTATATCGCTATCATTTCTAATTGTTGTTTTTATCGCAACATCTAGTCACGCAGTTGATAAGAAGTATCTTAAGCTTTTGAGGTTTGAATTGGTGGGTACAAACTTAAAACTCCCAAATCGTATTGATGAAGTGACTACTATGGTTGAGATGAGAATACTAACATTACATGGGAAACATTATGTTGCCGCTTTATATGAAATTGATACTGATATTGTAACTTTAGGAAACTCAGCCGAAAATTATCGAAGAAGAAGCATAATTACCGGATGCGCTGACCCCAGAACAATGGAATACATGAAAAATGGTATGGGAATTGCGATACTATTAAATAATCGTAGCGGTGACCGGATTGATGCCTTTAAGTATTCAATAAAGGATTGTAAATGATGCGTACATGTTTAATTCTGGTTCATCCGGTTAATGAGTACCCAGAACAACCAGTTGATTTATCAAAATAAAATGTTGAATATCGTTTCTTAAGATAAAACCATTTTATTGCGGCATCCCTTTGTTTATAGGCCATTCCTAGGGTATACCTCAAAGAGGCAAGAAATGAGAAAGAGCTAAAACTGGTAACTTGATTGCTCCCCCCCAACATGGGGAAAACCTTTGTAATTAAAGGTGGTTTTGCAACTTAGAATTTAACAGTAAAATTACAGGTACTCATTTACCGGATGAACCTTAATTCTAGCTAAAACTATATCTCTCTTTTCGACAGTAATAATTCTATTACTGTCACTAGCAATACCAGCATTTGCTAGTACTTTTGTGAAATTGACTATTGACAATCATGTTAAGTTCCAACTCCCAAGAAACTGGAGTGTTCTCTCAGATAATGGAGTAACAACATTAAATTCTATAATAGAATCTGCTGTTTTCAACGCTAAAGACTTAAAGTTTCAGGCTAATTTGAGAAATGATAATGGGGAGACAATTACAACAGTTCAAACATATAAATGGAACTCTGAATTTACCCAAGATAATGTATCAGCAATGACAAAAACAGATCTCAATGGTTATGACAAGGATATGCATCGTCAAATGAAAAAAGAGATAGCACAAGTTGGAGGAAGTTTTTCAGATTGGCTTGGTACGAAAACCCAGCGTATCAATGGGTTAACTATTCTATCATCAAAATATAGAAGAGTTAGTAAACATCAACCGCAAGATCATTTTATAGTCCAGGTATTACGTATTTACTCAGGGAGTGAATCATTTTCATTTGTTATTTCATATCATGAAGAATCAACACTCCCTTTATCAATATTAGTAGAAAAAATCATATCAACTCTAGGTTGTAAAACATGTAGTTAGCTGAATTATGATGGTTTAGTTACAATATCTCATGACGCTGAAAAAACTACTCTCGTGGCAAACACTTCCAGAAGTGTTAATAACGTTATTAACAGAAAATGAATAAATGATCGTTTGTTATCCACTCTACAGATTGTCAGGAGAACGTCAACCCATGAGAATAATATCAGAAATATTGCTAACAGTTTTCGTATTACTAGCAAGTATCACCTCAGTAAATGCTGATGATATTGAATCTTACACAGATGAAATTCGAATAGCATTTAACAAACAAGGCCGTGGCCCCATAATGTTAAAGATAGCTAATGACTTCGCAAAGTTATTACCAATGCAAATTGACAAATATACTGTCTTAACAAGTACGATATGGACAGGGTACGCATACAGTTTATCTAGCGAAATTAACAATACAGCGTTATCAAAACTGAAAAATGCTGGACCTAATACAGTAGAACAATATGGAAGACACAAGCATGGAGAACTCATTACTGGGTATTGCACTGACCCTGTTACTCGTTCAATTTTGAATAATGATGTAACTATAGAATACGACTATTCTGCTGAGAATGGACAATATTTATTCGGTGGCACTATCAAGAAACATGATTGTATCAAATAGCTTATGCTATCTGTATTCTCCATCTAGCATACACCTTAAAGCCAATTCAGCCCCACGTTTTCCATGGTGTTTGTCGTCGTATTCGTTCTTTCTTCTGCTGTCATGGAAAACGGAGAAGTATTGCACGACCTTAACATTAACTCCTTCATGTTCAGACAGTTTCATTCCATTTTCGTATACTCTGCTCCAGTGAATAACTCCATGCGTGCCATGCCATTGTAGGTGGTACTGGTGTTTTATCTTTGCGAGTAGCTCTATTGTGATGACAGTTGAAATGTCAGTATTCATAGTTGAGAACTTATTCCAAGTGTGAATGTTTTTTCACAGCTATAGATTATTGTAAAATCCGGTTCTTTTTTCATGGCTTACAAATACTACAAGCCCGATAACCAGCAGACACCGCATCACCCTGCGACTTAAATTTTACATTGCAGTTACGGCAGTTATAATGCTTACACCCAGGTTTATGGAAAACGTGGCTGCTTGTATTACCGTGAAAACCAGTCTCACCAATACCTCTGTCTTCATCTTTATGTCGCCAGTCCCATGGTGCCTGAGCATGAGGATCACGCCATAAACCAAGTTTCTTGTTCCTGGCATTTGCCTCAAGTTTCAGCCAGTCATTGCAGTACGATTGTGTGCAGTATTTTTTCCTGTAATTCTATTGTGATGACACTCACTGACAATCCCAGAGTTTCGATTTACGGTTGAGTGGTTTTTCTATGAGAAATTTTTTGAATAGTTCTGCATTAACAATCCACTGTCCTTTGGCACCCTCTAATTTATGTCCCAAGCCATAGAGAGCAACCCAACGTGCGAGAGTTGAATGTGATACTACTATTCCCAAATCCTGACTCACTTGTTCCTGTGCATCTCCGATAGTAATAAAATCTGTGGCTACTCTATCAGAATATGCTTTCAACAGTATATTCACTCCTTCGGCAAACAGATAATTTCTTCTTAATTTATGGTGTGTTATGCGACCACAGACGACAAATCGAACCTGTGTACTAAGATTTGCATAGCGTTACAGAGTACGATTCCTTCCGTAATTTTGGACTCTTGTAAACATTCTTCCACCTGTGGCGTGATATTTATAAATCCTCTTCTGGTTGGTATTTCGAACCACAGCTCTTTTCTGTAACTTTTCATCCTGTTCTCCTTATTTAAACGACAGTGATTTCTTTGGACAGTTTGTTATTCAATTAAAATTCTGATTACGTACACAGCTCAGCCATTTTTGTCGGTCATTCCCGCGGAGGCGGGAATCTAGGGGAGGGTGGCACGAAACTGGATCCCCGCCTCCGCGGGGATGACACATCTGGTCACTTGTAATTCGTATTGTTTATCAGCGTATTACGCCTCAAATATGTGACGTTGGCAGAGTTTCATACGTAATCAGAATTAAAATAGCGTAAACATTCGATGGACGGAATCTGGGTAGTGCCGCCTTCCTGTGTATATTCTCCAGGGGAACTATAGTGGAAGCGGTTTCTGCGTTGATTCCATTAGACTGATAATAAACCAGAGCCGTGCTTTTAAAGAGATGCTAAGCTCAATAGCGAGTGGCATGGAGATAACTCAAATTTCATGAAATACTAAAATGTTAGATGATTTAGAGTGAAAACTATCTGTCTATATCTCACATCAGCATTAACAAGTAACATCTGTTATATCAAGGGGGATTTCGTACACGTATTTGCGTATAGCCTGGGGAGAAGTGATAGCTTGCTGGCTGGAGAACTGGCTAAATAAGTCGATATTTCCAATGGGTGGAGTTTGGAAATGTGAAATTGTGTGAATTTTCCGTATAACATCTGTTACAGGGATGTTTTGAACTGGAAAAGGATGGCAAATTTTTCGCTGCCGGAGTAACTCTGTTCAGAATAGCGACCAGTACCAACAAGCCCAGGAGGCCATTTGCAGTTTTCCATTAGATTTTTAGATATTTCCACGGAATCCGACGTCCAGTTTATTGATGTTCGTTCGCCCGCCGAGTTTGCTCAGGGCCATATCCCGGGCGCTGTTAATATTCCTCTTTTCAGTAATGAAGAACGGAGTGAAATCGGCACCATGTATAAACAGGTGGATCCGGATCAGGCTCTGCAACTTGGAGAAAAGATAGCCCTGCCCAAGGTGGATACAATTATTGCAGAGATCGGGAATTTGCAATCCGAGGAACTTGTGATCTATTGCTGGCGCGGTGGAAAACGCAGTACCGAGGTCTGTCGTGTCGTGAATGAGGCTGGGATTTCCGCCAGACGTATTGAAGGTGGATACAAGGGCTATCGTCGGGAAATACGAGAGACGATAGAGTGCCCGCGTAAACTACAAATCCTTGGCGGAAAGACGGGGAGTGGTAAAACAGCTCTTCTTCTCGGCCTTCAAGCCCAAGGCCTACAAGTTATTGATCTGGAAGGACTGGCACATCATAAGGGGTCAGTTTTCGGGCATATTAACGAAGAACCGCAACCCACCACCGAGCAGTTTGAAAATGATTTTTTCGAGGAATTGCGGAGGACCGACACGGATACAGTTCTGCTTCTTGAAAATGAGAGCTATGTTATCGGATCAGTCCACTTGCCCCCACCCTTACTGTTGCAGATGAGAGCTGCACCTCTGTTGATTATCGATGTCCCTCTGCAGGCGCGTGTGCAGCGGCTGGTGAAGGATTACACAGGTACAGATCGACAGGAACTGATTGATGCCTGTCATCGAATTGCTAAGAAACTGACCGAACCAAAACTCCAGGAAGTGGTTGCACTCCTGGAAGAAGATGATTTCGAGACTGCCTGCACGATTCTTCTTGGTTACTACGATCATTACTATAATCGTGGTCTTGATAAACGAAAGAATCAGGAAATCTCATATCTGACCCTGGATGGTTTTGATCTTGATAGGGATGTCAGGTCAATCGCAGAAGCGATACAGAAAAAGCCCGCTTAGGGTCTGTAAAATAATAACATGGCCATTCCGTTTCGGAACTGGCCATGCTCTTTTCACACAGAGCCTTAAGGTTAAAAGCAGGCTTTTTCAGATCAGTAAGCGAATTATTTGCGTACTGGTTTCTTATCCTGCGCCATACGCTCTAACGCGTTTGCCGTGCTGTTAGACATGGTGTTGGCTTCCTGGGCTGTGTTTTCTGCACTGCGAGCTGTTTTGAGAGCTTCTTCAGCGGTTGTATTTGCCTGTTGGGCAATCTTTCTGACGTCTTCCAAGTCCTGATTGCTGGCACATCCGGCAAGGCCAATGATGAGTAAAAGAGTGAGTACTTTGATGGTATGTTTCATGCTGAGTCCTTTTTTGTTGATGGTTATATTCATACAGCTTTTCCGTATGAATTGTTAAACTGGGAAAAACCAATCCTACGAATAATGATATATCAGTTGATTCTCTTTTTCAATGGATACTCAAATCATAACAAATACTTGTATTCCTTCTGGTAGGCGTTCTTATTTTTGTTGTTATCCGTTCTAATTGAAATGATGGCGGTTTTTTAAGATAAGCTGGTTGCAATGTTTTTTTTAACAATTGTCAGAACAGAGTCGGTAGGCAAGAGCTGTTTTTCAGGACTGTATAGAGCAAAAAAAATTGCTTAGATTCCACAGAGTAAAAATCCCAGGATAGGCCCGCACTTATCCCTACAGGCAAGATAGAATTCTCCCTCCTTCCTGCTTTCAGATCTGTTTGTTTTTCCCCAATAAAATTCAGCGAGTCCCAGTGGCTGTAAGTTATGAAGGGCTGCGTAATTCAGTAATTTGGGGGCGCAGCAGTCTCCTGTACCGGTTGGAATACCTCTGTTGTCAGGAAAAAAGTCAGCAAGAGCACCCTGCTCGCCATTGAAATTATTGAGGCTGTAGAGTGTGTGAATGTCTTTCATCAGGTTTTGTGAGAGCTGTTTGCGTTTCTGGAGAGTTTGAGTTCTTGCAATGTCATTCCCGGTTATTTCCGCAGCTTTTCTGCCAAGAGCTTTGATCTCTTTTTCCACGGGATCATTGAGTCCATGAAATCTGTCGACATCAAAGAGAGGCGGCACCCAGCCCTTGAGCTCCCACTGGCCATCAAATTGCCCTGAAAATGCCTTCAGGATAGTTTCTGAACCATCCGGGGCGTTACATAATAGCACGCCAAACATTTTTCCACGTGCTTCACTGTAGAGATATTCTGTGTCGAGTTCTTTATCCATTCTGGCCATAAGATCCCTTGCTGCCGGAATAGCCGGAGTGCGGGCAAGCTTATGTACTGCATTGCAGTTATGACAGAATGCCTGTTGTGCTATGTGGAGAGGGGACATAATCAGGGAAATTGTATCTTGGTGCCCGCTGGAGCAAACTGGAATATGTTACCAAATTCACGGGCCAGATCTGCCCCGCGTTCCAGTCCGGTACAGTGGCTTGCTGCAAGGCGTTTGATGTCAAAGTCACGCAGGGCGGCAACGGTGGCAGTAAACTGCGCGTCACGAGCAAAACCAAGGTGAGTTCCTCCAATAATTGTATGGATAGGTCTCCCAGGGAGTTTTTCCTGAACCAGGTGTAAAATATTAATTAGCCCTGCATGGGCACAGCCAAGGATAAGGATAAGACCCTCTCTGCTATCGATAATCAGTGTCTGGTCATCTGTTAGCGGGTCAACAAAGAGCTCCCCGCCGGTATCTTCCCGTACCAGCCTCGGATCAGGCTTCTCATAGGAGGTGACGCGTGGAATTTCTCCACTCAGATAGATTCCGGCAGCTATTTCAGTAAAATCTCTGTTGAAGATAAAGCGTGCCCCAAAGGATTCGAGAGCGCGTTGAGATTCTCTGATTCCAATATCTCTCACCATACCTTTATATCTGTGGCAGCGTCTTCCAAAGGCCTGTTCGTGAATATAGACATCGGTTTCCCCGGTGAGTGGCAGGACCTTTGCTAAGCCGGAACAGTGATCATAGTGGCCATGGCTCAAAATGATCGCATCGGTTTTGCGAAGATCAAAATTCAAAAGTTTACTGTTGTTCAGTATTCCCTGTCCCTGGCCCGTATCGAAAAGGTACTGGTTTGATGAGGTGTTAAGGCCGACGGACCAGCCGTGTTCTCCGGTAAGTCCAAAGGGACCGGCAACACTATTTTCACAGAGAACCGTTAATTCGATGTTTTTTTGCAGCACTGGGCACCTCGCTTGAATTTAAATTGTATTGAACCGGTGAGCAGTTGAGAAAGAAGCATTCCCGCAAGCATCAGGCTGCACCCGAAAATTCCCCGCATGGTGAGTATTTCCCCCAGAAGATAGAAGCCACCAATCACTGCAAAGACAGATTCCAGGCTCAGGATGATTGCCGCATGGGCAGGATGCGCCTTAGTCTGGGCAACAACCTGTAACGTGTAAGCTATTCCCACGGAAAAAAAGCCGGTGTAGAGAATGGGGAGCATTGCACCCTGGATTCCTACCATGGAGATGGTCTCCCATTGGATGGCAGCGGCTAAACTAAAGAGTGCACAGAAAAGAAATTGATAGAAGGAGAGGTGGAGGACATCATATTTTTGGCAAAGTCTGGAGACTAACTGCACATGAATTGCCCAGAACAGGGAACTTATCAGTACCAGTAAATCGCCTCTTGAAATGCTGAAGTCGTCAGTGATACTGAGAAAATACATGCCGATTACGGCAAGAAAAGCACCAATCCAGGTACCGTATCCGGTCCGTTGATTCCATAAAAGCCCCAGCAGAGGAACGATGATTACGTATAGTCCGGTGATAAAACCAGCCTTGCCGGCGGTGGTTTCTACAATCCCAATCTGTTGCAGTGAAGCACCCAGAAAAAGAGCGGACCCAAGCGTAAGCCCTGCAATTACAGTTGGTTTGGACAAGAGCGGGGACTGTTCTGTCGCCCGTTTCTTTTTCTGCCTCAAAAATATAATAGGGAGAAGCGATGCTGCACCGATCGCAAAGCGAATCCCGTTAAAGGTGAAGGGGGAGACATGCTCCATTCCTTGGCGCTGGGCAACAAAAGAAAAGCCCCAGATCATGGCTGTTATGAGAAGGAGGAGGTTGGCCCTCCAGTTACTTGTTGTTTGCACAATAGAATCCATCGTAAACTTTTTTTTAAAAAAATATCGAAAGCTGGTATTGTGCATCTTTTAGTAAAAGAAAGGAACTCTTTTTTTTGTGCACAAGAACGACTGATAGTTAACTGTCAGAGATAGCAGACAATATGTATAATAATAAACTTTTTGTCTATGGCACATCTGCAAATGCACATATCTATGTCTTAAAGCGATAAATGATTTATGAAGTCTCCATGGCGTATACCCGATTTTCTTGATCTCGAATATTTCTTCATTCAGGATAAACAACTTGAAGAAGAACGGGGGAGTGCTGCATTGCGTGACCGCGACCGTGATCTCTATCTTGATGCGATTGCCACGGAGGATTTGAAGGAAGAACCGGATCGTGAATGGTTGATCTTTCGCTGGCTACAGGAGCGTCGAAGCCTTGAGCGTCAGGAGCATGAAGGTGAGACTCTGCTGCCGGGTAGAATGTGGTATGAACTCTATGGGCTTTTCTGGTCTCTATTCTCTTTTCTGGCCATGGCATCGGGGGCGGCGCTTGGCTGGTCGTTTCTCAGTTATTCCGGCAAGCAGCCTGTAAATGTTTCACTCTTCTTTCTTGTTTTTGTCGGATTGCAACTCTGTTTTCTTTTCCTGCTCCTGTTTTTCTGGTCCTATCGTGAAATTCGTGGCCTTGATCTCTCCGCTTCACTTCTGCTTTCTCTTATAAATAAAGGGCTGAATACATTTCTCTTTAAAATACGACGCTATGGACTCGGTACCATGGAGAGTAGCAGGCGTTCACAATTTGTAGCGGCCCTTAGTGCCGTTCGTACCCGCAGTAAAGGATATGGGGCACTGTTTACCTGGCCCATGTTCCTTCTCTTTCAGCTTTTTGGTATTGCCTTTAATTTTGGCGTGCTCGGAGTGCTGCTGGTGAAGGTGGCAAGCTCAGATATGGCTTTTGGCTGGCAATCAACCATTCAGCTTTCCTCTCAATTTGTGGCACGCCTGGTGCAATGGATAGCCTTGCCATGGTCCTGGCTGACAGGTTCTGGCGGGTACCCCGATGTCAATCAGATTGAGGGAAGCAAAATGGTGCTGAAAGATGGCTTCTATCATCTTGTCAGCAGTGATCTTGCCTCCTGGTGGCCTTTTCTCTGTCTTGCTCTCTGTTGCTACTGTCTTCTGCCCCGTATTGCTCTGTTTGTATTTGGAACTTTTGGACGAAAACGAGCTCTGGCACGAATTTCATTTCATCGTCCCGATCACAATCAGCTGCTGCATCGATTACTCTCACCTCGACTTGAAACCCATCCGCGAATAGAGGTGGTTAGCAGTGAACCGGAAGGTGTCCAGGCAGAGACGAAGAAAATAAAACCCCGGCCAGTAAACGGAGAGCTGCTTGCCCTGATTCCGGATGAACTCTTCGATGATTGTGATCTGGTTCGACTGGCAGAACTCTGCCATGGAGCTTTTGGCTACACTCTTGCCGGGAGTCTACGGATAGATGATGAGTATGGGCATGGAAGGAGAATCTTTTCCAAACTGAAACAGGCCCAGGAGAAAGAGTGTCCACCGATTCTTATTTTGCAGGAGGCATGGCAGCCGCCCATTCAGGAAATACTGCGATTTATACGAGAGATCCGAGAACAGTGTGAAGATGAAAAAATGATTATTGTGGCTCTCATCGGGAAACCGACACCGGAGACACTTTTTACCCCGGTAACAGAAAATGATCTGCAGGTCTGGAAACAGAAAACTGCTGCCCTACTTGACCCTTGTTTACAGGTAAGTTCTCTGGTGATACGCTGATGGAAAAAACAAAAATTCCGGAATTTGCAGTGGTTGGCCATCCCAATGAGGGCAAATCTTCGGTCCTATCCACGCTTGCAGAGGATGATTCTGTTCGCATCAGCCCGATGCCTGGGGAAACCAGAGAGTGCCAGGTCTTCCCCGTAACCATTGATGGCAGGGAAATAATCAGATTTACAGATACCCCTGGATTTCAAAATCCGCGAAGAACCCTGCGGTGGATGCAGGAATATGAGGGGAATGATGAATCCCTGATTGCAGCTTTTATAGAAAGCCATACAAACGATCCCGATTTTGAAGATGATTGTAAACTCCTCCAGCCGCTGTTGCGCGGAGCAGGGATAATTTTTGTGGTGGATGGTTCAAGACCTCTTCGTAATATGGATAAGGCGGAGATGGAGATTTTGCGTCTTACCGGTTGTCCCAGAATGGCAATTATCAACTGCAAGGATGAGGAGACCGGATGGCTTGCTAAATGGCAATTGGAGTTTAGAAAAAATTTTAACTCTATTCGACTTTTTAACTCCTGCAAGGCAACCTACGGAGAACGCATTGCGCTGCTCGAAAGCCTGAAGGCAATAGATCAGGACTTGCAGCCAGTTCTTGATCGAGTGATTTCTGCTTTTAAAGAGGATTGGCAGCAACGTAACTTCCAGGTAGCAGAGTTGCTCCTTACACTGGTTGAAGCAGGAATTCAGTATAGCCATTCGGTGCCCGTTCAGATTGGAGTGGATGAAGAGGCTCTAAAGAAAAAATTACACGCAGGATATGAGCAGTTTTTGCGCAAGCAGGAGGAAACGTGTCAGAAACGGATGCGGAAACGGTATAAACATAATATCTTTAATTTGGAACTTCCGCCTCACTCCATTCTTCAGGAAGATCTATTTGCTGAAAAAACCTGGGAATTTCTGGGGCTGAATTCTACCCAGTTGATAATGGCAGGAGCACTCAGTGGTGCGGCGGTAGGTGCCGGGGTTGATGTGGCGGCAGCAGGTCTTTCATTTGGCGTTTTTTCTACCATTGGCGGGATTGTGGGAGCGGCTGGGACTGCACTTAAAGGAAGAGAGTTTTTATCGGACAGGCGTCTCTTGGGGATGCATCTTGATGCCCAGCAGTTACAGGTGGGGCCGGTGAAAAATATCCAGATGCTTTTCGTGCTTCTTGACCGACAGTTTCTCTTTTTTAGTCATATTATTAATTGGGCCCATGGGCGCAGAGATTATGACGGGCAAGTATCAAACAATAAAAATATCCCTGCAAGAGTCGGCTATACCGCGGATTGGGATAGGCAGGAGAGGGGAGCCTGTACCCGTTTTTTTCAAGCGCTACAGGAAAAAGAACAGTTCAAAAACTATAGTAATACTCGTGAGGAATTCGCTGCTCTGCTTCGAAAAACTTTGCACAGGATTTCCCTTGAAAATGTCAATTTGTAATATCGTATTGTAAGGTAGTTGCCCTCTCGATACTCCTTCCTTTCCTGCATCTGTTTCTGCCGTGTACTATGCTGAAATTAGTGCTTAATCTGTCGCCCTTGGTTTTGCGACGGGCGTGGCAATTGCGTCACTAGGTATAAGCTATTGTTTTCTGAAATCTTTCTTTCCGCGATTCCTTACTCTCAAACGGTCTCTTGGGGGGGGCTGGAAGTTCTTTGTCTAATCTTTAGGATAGAGGGAAAATAACGATATTTCCCTGAGTCCAGAGTCATTGTGTTTTATTATTTTTTCAAAAAGAGTAAACCGACTGTATCTGCTGCTGCAGTGAGGCGTTTGACTGCATAAGAATACCGTTGTTCTGAGTTTACTGAGCTTCTGCAATGAAGAAACGTGGTTTTTTTGAGTGAGATGGCGTTTATATTGAAAGACAGCCTCCCTATACTGTTTCTTCCATTCGTACAGCACATAAAAAGTCCAGCATTGTCTGCTCAAGTTCATTGTTAAACCGGATCGCAAAACCACTTCTACTCGCATCCCTTGTGTCCACAATACGAACAATCTCACCATGACCAGTCGCAAGTGGAAGGCCATATTCATCCAGAATTTCAAAATAAATGCTTTCACTGGGAATTGGTAACTTTACTGTATAAATAAAAGCTCCCCCCTTGCTGGCATTCTTCACAGGCACTGTGTAGGTGGTAGTTGTAAGAGCGGTCCTTATTTGCAGATTTCCATTGGTTGAAAATCGAGGGTGCTTTCGTTGTTCTTTTGACATGATTTGCTCCACGATCAGCTAGAGTTCTCTTATCGAAAAGTGAAAAAAACTAACGGTATGAAAAGAATATCATAGTTTTGGTTATTAGTACAAGGAGGGAGGGGAACAATCCCAAGGGAAATAGTACTCCAAGTAACAATATGGCAAGTGAATACGGTAGATATACTTTTATATCCATTTACAGCCTGCTTATTCAGCCGATCTTTCTATGCAGCAATGGGCAGCCTGATTGTAAAACTTGCGCCTGATCCCTCCTCACTCTCACAAATCAGTTCTCCTTGATGCTTAGCGGTAACAACAGAATGTGCAATAGCCAGGCCTTGTCCTGTGCCTTTGCCCATCTCTTTGGTGGTGAAAAACGGATCAAAAATATGTTCTCGCACAGAAGCGGGCATTCCTTTGCCGTTGTCTCGTATACATATTTCTATCCATTCGCCATTCCGACAACTACTAATACTGATTAACCCTTTTTCACCTTCCGGATTTTCACCAAGGGAATCAGCTATAGCATGGGCGGCATTGACTAGAATGTTTAAAAAGACCTGGCCCATTTCATCGGCCAGACAGGTTACCGAGGGAAGGTCGGTGGAAAGATTTGTTTCCATTTCCGCAACATATTTCCATTCATTGGATGCCACTGTCATGGTTGTGTTAATGATGTCGTTAATGTTCACCGGAGCTTTTTCCTTACTACCCGGATGAGAAAATTCCTTCATGGCACGGACAATTTTTGAAACACGTTCAACGCCTTCTCTGGATTGCTTTATAGTGAGTGGGATCTCTTCAACTAGGTAATCCCAATCAAGCTCCTCTACCTTCTCTTCAAAGGCCGTCAATACTGCCTGGTCGTTTTTCCCGTCTTTTACTCCCTGTAGAAAAGTCTGATATTGAGTGATCAGACTTTCCACATCCTGAAAAGATTCAGCCAGAAATTCCATATTTGTACCGAGGAACTGAGCAGGCGTATTGATCTCATGGGCAATCCCTGCTGCTAGTTGTCCAACTGACTCAAGTTTCTGGGAATGGAGCATCTGAGCTTGGAGCATCTCTTTTTCAGCCTCAGCCTCTTTGCGTTTGCTTATATCACGAACCACAGCCACAAAACGCCCTTGGGACTGATCAATGGTCACATATTGGAGCTGAATTTCAACGGGTATATCGTGGCCGTCCTTATGACGATGGATGGTTTCAAAGTTCAAGGCTTTACTCGGGTTTTGAAGCAAAGGTTCTGCCATTTTCCGATAACTCTGTTCCGTGAAAAGAGGGTTGATATCTATGACGCACATCTCAAGAAGCTCTTCTTCAGAATAACCAACCTGTTCCAGTGCACCATGATTGAGATAAAAAAAACGCAGATCATCTGGTGAAAACATAAAAACACAGTCACTGGTTTGATCAAGGGTCTGTTTAAACTTTACCAGTTCTGTCTCAGTTTCCAGCCGAATGTTTAACTGTCTCTGTAAGTGATAACTCCCGTAACTAAGCCCGCCAAGTCCAAGAACCCAAAGGAACAAATAGACTAAATAGCTGCGTATCAGATTGTTCTTCTCGATTGCATAAATTGCCTTCATGGGAGTGGCAATACTGATACCTCCTCTTACCTCACCCTCCTTGTAGCCTTGAGAGGCATGGCATTTGAGGCAGCCCTGTTGTACTGTTAAGGCCTTCATATAGCGAAAAAATGGTTGTCCTTCAATGTTCACTTGCTCCGAATGCTCTACGACTCCCTGCTCAAATCTCTGCAGAACCTGTGCTTCCCAGGCATCCGCCATATTTTGAGGACGAATAGGTTTTAGGCTGGTGATATGACTACGAATACCATTTCCTTCTCTCTCCATCTCATACACCTGGCGTATCATATAGGCCGGATTGATCAATGTCAGTTCTTTGCCGGATGGAGTCGTTATATTTTGTTCAGGGACATTCAGATGGGGATTTGGGGGACTGTTTTGGACAACCGCTGCATACACACCGCCCTTGGAAACAACCCACTTTCGATAGATAAGATCCTTGGCAAGTGCCGTGCGTGCTTCAATCAACGCCACTTTCCCACTATCCTCCATCGTCTGCCGCATTTCATAGATCATGGCAAAAAACATCAGAAGGGACCAGCAGAGTGCGGAAATAATAAAGTATCGTTTTATATTCATACGCTAAGCTTTGTTGTCTTTACTCTTTAATACTGCAAGGGGCTCATCGTTACTTTTAGCACCCACAACCCTAAAATGCTTACGCAGTTGTCGCTGCATGGCATTCAATATACTTGACTCAGTATCGACCAGTAATATTTTGTCACGAATCTTCTGCTCCCTTTTCCAGATATTCAGTACCAATATCACGCCACTGATCTATCTTATCTCCAAACCCAATAGCCTGTAATTGTGCATTGTCCATTGTAGGTGGTGCACCTAAGATCTCAGTCGGGTGAACTTCATAATAAATTGCATTAGCCACATTCACTGCTACTGCGGGGCTGAATTGCGTCTCAGGATAGTTGTCAAGTCTGTGATGAAACCCTATGCCCTCAACTACTGGCCCTGGCATTCCCCAAAGGCCCATCAAATATGCCCCCACATCCCCATGCACTGCATCAAAGATTTCTTTTTCTGCCATGCGTAAGCGAATGTCTTTTTCTTTGGCGAGCAATACTGCCGATTCGTATTTATCCATCATTTTGGCGAGAAGCACCAATTTACCAATATCATGTAGGAGGCCAGCAATAAAGCAGTTATCGATTAGGGCTTTATCATCAGTCTCAGCTATGGCAATTTTTTTTGCACAATTGGCCACTGACAAGCTGTGGCTCCAGAGTGACTGCACAGGAAAGATCTTTGAAGAAACTTTAATTTCAGAAAAAGCACCCACACCCAAGACCAGCCCTTTCACCGTATCCAGTCCAAGCAGTGATACGGCACGTGCCGGGCTATCCACCGTTTGAAAGAGTCCAAAGAATGCTGAGTTCACCAACTGCAAGACCTTAGCACTCATGGCCATGTCTTCTTCTATTATTTTGGCAACATCCATAACTGAAACTTCCGGGTCTACCGTCGCTTTACGGAGTTTTTCATACACATCGGGCAAGCTGGGCAGGGTATCTATTCCTGAGATAATTTTTTTAACAGCAGGCTGAGAAATCAACTTATGCAGACTACTTGCCCGTAGTAACACCCCTTTAAGATGCTCAGGATCACAGGGCTTAGCCAGAAACTGATGGACAACTCCCACCGTCCGTAAAATAGAGTCTTCGTTGGCCTGACCAGTGAGCATGATACGTATGGCGTAAGGATGCAGGTCCTGTATCTCTTTGAGCAACTGGGCGCCATCCATCCCTGGCATACGCATATCTGAGACAACCACATCAAATTCAGTGTCTTGCATAAGCTCCAGAGCGTCTTTGCCGTTCTCGGCAAAGTGGAGATCAAAATCTGTCCTCATGGAACGTAACATTCGTTTGAGCCCAGCAAGAATATTAGGTTCATCATCTACAAACAGGATTTTATTTTTTGTCATTAATTTGTTCCTCTTTTAACGGCAAGTTGATGCAAAATGTTGTTCCCTCACCCGGTACAGATTCAACCGAAATTGTTCCCTGATGTTTTTCAACAATTACATCATGACTAATGGCCAACCCTTGTCCGGTACCTTTTCCCACCTGTTTTGTTGTGAAAAACGGGTCAAAAATTCGTAAACGTACGTTCTCCGGCATGCCGGATCCTGTGTCCCCGATTCGTAATTCAACACTATTGCCAATTTTTCTTGTACTGATACTGATTGTCCCCTGCACTCCATCCGGGTTTTCCCCAAGTTTTTCTTCAATGGCATGTGCGGCATTCACCAGCATATTGAGGATAACCTGTCCCATCTCATCGGCAAGCAGTGGAAGCAGTGGAAGGGCAGGGTCAAGATCAAGGTCCACATTGGCTACATATTTCCATTCATTCCGAGCAACGGTTATCGTGGTATTTATAATTGCATTCAGATTTTGAACGGCTTTGTCCTTGCTACCTGGATGGGAAAACTCTTTCATTGCCCTGACAATAGAGGAGACCCTTTTTACACCTTCAAGGGACTGTTCAATGGTCAGCGGCATTTCGTCAGCCAGATACTCCCAATCCATCTTTTCGATGGCACTATTCAGTGCATCCGCCGTTTCTTTAGGTGCCGTTTGTATGATTTTCTGAACTTCCTGCATAAAAGTTGTGATATCGTCTGTTGCTTCAGCAAGAAAATCGATATTGGTCCCGATAAACTGGGTTGGCGTGTTGATCTCATGGGCAATTCCAGCCGCTAGCTGGCCTACTGATTCGAGCTTCTGGGCATGGAGCAACTCAGCCTGCAGTTTTTCTTTTTCTTTTTCAGCCTGTTGCCGTTCACTCAGGTCACGTACCACGCCCTGTACTACAATTTCTCCTCCCTGTTCAAAGGGACTGAACAGCACCTCTGCTGGAAAAAAAGTGCCGTCTTTTCGTTTATGCTCCCAATAAAAGAATGATGCCCTATCACTCATTGCATCAGCTATTCGTTGTTCTGCTGATTGGCTGGATGGCACGCCATTTTTTTGCATCTCAGGTGATACACTGCTAGATGAAGTTGAAGAAATTCTTGTTTATCTGTGTAGCCAAACATTTTAAGAGCTGCCTGGTTACAATTAATAAATCCTTTATGGCCAGTGACAACAATTGCATCGTGTGAAGATTCAAAGAGACGGGCGTAGTTCTGCTGTTCTTTTTTTTGCTCGGTGACATCTTTTGCAATATAAACAGCTCCAGTCAGGTCCTCGTCAGGTTCTGAGTAGGGTATGGTTGTTATCTCTAGATAGCGTTCCAACCGCTCCTCATAAAATTCACCGCTATGAGGCAATCCATCTTGCATTGTTTTTTGATACAGCGTGTCTCCACTGTCCAAACACTGAAAGAGTTCCTTTCCCAGAAGCTCCGTATAATTCTCGCCAAGACGATTCTGCATGGACCGGTTCATACGGATGATATGCTGATTTTTATCTATAAGAGCAATCATATCCGGAATAGCATCAATGGTTCGTTCCCACTCTTTTTTGGCCTTGATCACAAGTCGTTCCTGTTCCTGGCGACTTTCCATTTCCTTTTCAAGCATGCGGTTATGCTGCAGTAACTCAACTGTGCGAAGTTGTACCTCCTCTTCCAGGGAGTCCTTATAATCTAGTTCCTGGATGACGAGATCAGCATGCTTCAGCGCTTTATTGATACTGTGATGGAGGATTGTCAGATCAGCAAGAGGTTTAGTGAGATAATCCCAGGCACCGATACGCAGTGCCTCAATAACATCATCCATTGTGCCCATACCCGAAAGAATAATCACTGGCATGTTTGGTTTTTCTGCAATAACTATCCGGATAAGTTCTATACCATCCAGACCAGGCATCCTTAAATCGGTGAGCAACACATCAGGTTCAAATTCCCTGAGCAACTTCAGGGCCTCCTTTCCGTTACCGGATTCAAGGACATGATATCCCTTTTTCGTGAGATAGCTGGCACTTGTTTTCCGAAGCAGCGAATCATCTTCCGCTATCAGGATTGTTCTTTTTCTTTTAGCCACCGCTTTCCTCTAGGATTAATCAATGGATCTTTCAGTATAAAGTACGTGCTCTCGTCAGGGGCGTATGTAACCAGAATATAGTTAACTATTATGCTATCCCCAGAAATTTATTACAAATTAAAACATATTATATTGAATAGATAACACCAAAAATAGTGACTACAATACTCAGCGCCATATTGAGTGGGTGACCTTCCATTTTGTACTTACTTCGCCCATGCTTTATTCCGTTATATTTTTATCTGATTACGTATAAAACTTAGCCAACGTCACATATTTGAGGAGTAATACGCTGATAAAACATAAGAATTATAAGTGACCGGATGTGTCATCCCCGCGGAGGCGGGGATCCAGTTTCGTGCCCCCCCTCTAGATATGGACTTTTTATAAGTGTATAGTCCCTTTATTAGGAGGCATCCCTCTAGTCCTAATTGTCGAGAATGGTTCGTATTTCTCGTGCCAATACATTGATTGCAAGTGGTTTTAATAAAAATGCTCTAATACCTATATTTCTGGCCTTCTCATCATCAACCATAGAGCTGTACCCCGTACAGAGAATAATAGGCAGACCAGGACAAAGTTTGATTACTTTTTCAGAAAGCTCCGTTCCCGGCATCCCGGGCATGGACTGATCGGTGATAAGCAGGTCAAAACCAGAACAGTCTTCTTTTATTTTTTCAAGGGCATCTACACCAGATGAACAGCAGACGACAGAATAACCGAGATACGTGAGCATCTGCCTGGTAAGGTTTCGCAAATCTTTTTCATCATCTACAAAAAGGATATTTTCCGTACCAGAGGGTGGCAGAACTGCTACCTCAGGTTCTATAGGTATACCAGCTGTAACCGTTGGAAAAATGACGGTGAAGGTGGTTCCCTGGCCAACTTCACTCTTGACCTTGATACTGCCATTACAACCTGTGACAATGCCATGGACCACTGAAAGCCCCAGACCTGTCCCCCTTTCTTTTTCTTTAGTGGTAAAGAAGGGATCAAAAATATTGCTCAAAGTCTCCCTATTCATGCCACTTCCACTATCACTTACAGAGAGTCGTAGATACTTTCCGGCTGCCATATTCTTAGAGTCTACAATATCACTCTCAACAGTGTGAATTGTATCAAGGAGTATGTTTATGCTCCCCCCTTTCGTTAGGCAAAGCATGGAAGGCATTCGTGCAGAGATTGGTTATCACCTGATGTATTTCTGTTGGATCTGCCTGAATCATCACCTCTTTCGCCCTAATGTGCTGCGTCAGCTGAACAGTTGACGGCAGTGTTGCCTGGAGGAGTTTAAGTGCTTCTTTGATGATGAGAGAGGCTTGAATGGGATGACGATCAGTAACTGTTTTTCTACTGAAGGTAAGGATCTGCAGGACCAGGTTTTTAGCTCGTGTACTTGCTTTTAACACTTGTTGAAGGTTGCCAGCCACCTCACTATTCTTTTCAATTTTGAACAGGGCAAGCTCAGTGAATCCCATGATAGCGGCCAGGATATTGTTAAAATCATGGGCAATACCACCGGCCAATGTACCAATAGACTCAAGTTTTTGAGCCTGATATAATTCGGCGGTCTTTTTCTGTACCTCTTCTTCCAGATGCTGTTGGTACTTCTTATTTTCCCTGACCAGTTGGGCATGTTCAAGAGCCCGTTCCACTGCATAACGTATCAGGGACATATCCGTTATAGGTTTCGTCACATAATCACGGGCGCCAAGTTGTAAGGCCCGGATGGCATCTCCCAGGGTACCCATTCCTGAGGCGATGATTACCGGAGTTTCAGGGGATGCTTTCCGGATAACCGAGAGCACTTCCATACCATCAATCTTTGGCAGACGTAAATCAGTAATAACAAGATCAGGGTGCGCCCTGTGAAAAATCTCCAAACCTTCTGCCCCGTCTCCAGCCTGGAACACGGTATAATTAAGACTTTTTAGGTAGGCAACCATGGCCTTACGAACCAGCTGATCATCTTCAATGGTGAGAATGGTAATGGATGGATTGTTCGTGTTCATTTATTCTCCAGTTTTGATATGAATATCAAACGGGCTTCTCCGCTGGAATGATGGGCAGTGGATAGTAATTTCGCGACGGTGGTTGTTAGTTACAATATTATGAGCAATGAGCCGGCCGATCATGCCGAAAGCCAAAACAATTGGAAGCAATAGACAAACCGCACCTAAAGTAACAATCAAACTACAGCTGATTTCTTTACCTGATTCCCACTAAAAATCAGGTACCTGAAACGTTCGATCGTAGCCTGCCTCTGTGGGCGAAAGATGACAGGGTCATGAGTATTTATCGTCCGCAAGGGGCGGACTCCTACACGTGTCATTAGCAAAAGCTGAGCTTCGGTGGTAATTAGCGCCCCACCTGGAGCGCCATGTTATATTCTCGATACAACAAAAATTACATGAAATCGACATGCTTTTTTTTGTTAATTGGAGGTACTTGTAAGCCCAAAATATGCCATGTATATATTAGAGCCTTTAGTTATATTATCAAAAATCGGACCTAGACTTCAAGTAAAGTCTTTTTTATTCGCGGTAAATTTATGCTAACGCCTAACCTGCTGAAACAAAATGTGAAATTTGTATCATTTTTAGGTGGTCGAACACTGCGCGTATCTTGAAATTGAGTTACCGTGTTTTTTGAGTGACGTTTAATACGTTCTTTCCCTTGAGCAGGCCTACCTGAATCTACGGTATCATGTCACGTTCTCTGGGCAGTATCCTTTAGAGATCCGCCTACAATTTTTATCATAAATATATTAATGATGGAATGGCAGCTGTTGTTGATATTCAGTGATTGCGATTGCTCTTGAACAAATTGTATAGGATAACTTAGTGTCTCTTGTTGAAGGGATACTGTTCAGTTTTAAACGTAACTTTCTTCAGGGTACATCGTAAATGGCGTAAGGTTAAATCATCCTGGGGCACAATGACTGCTGGCAGGCGATCGTGGTGTGTTGGGATTAATCAGCAGTGTAGTACCCGCTGCTATTGACCAGTGGTGTCTGCATTCTCATAACAGCCGTGGCTGTGAGCGGAATTACCGGGTCCTGTTCCATATCCGTGCAGACGGGATCGGTGTCCCATTTTCCCGAAAAACCTGGTGTCTTTTTATGACAGATAAAAGTGTTAAATATCAGTTTGTTGACAAAAGGAACGTAGAGTGGATACCAGTAGGTCACCCGTAAGTGCAGAAGATTGGCGTCCTGCAGTGAAACCTGATCCTGTCCCTGTTTCCTGTTGGAACGATAGCTGAGATTGTCATTTGGGACTGCAAGGTCTGAAGCAAAGGCATTGATTGTTTTATCGCTGGGGCCGAGTCTCTCTATACGTATCAGTTGAGTTTCCGCATCAAATTCTTTGTAAATTTTGTCACGTGCCATTTGAAAGGCTTCGATCTGATCCCCTGCAGTGGTGGACTGATCTCGTGACGCTCTGCGTGCCGGGTCCGATTCAAAGTAACTGTATAGCGGGGCAAGTCCTCTGGCAAATCCTTCTTTTACTTCATCAAAGTTACCCTCTCCTAAGGTTCCTGCACGTACTGCTTCGAAGGCGGCATAGTTAAGAGTTATTTTGGCGTGATAGATAAGGGCAAACTGGATGGCTCCAAAAATCAGAAGCAGCATGACGGGCAGGACAATCAAAAACTCGGTCATACTCTGGCCCGATTGTGAAAAAAACGTGGCTGGAAAACCGGGTTTTATTCGTGTTTTATTTACTCGTTTGCTGTTCATTATCCGGCTCGAGGAGAAGAAATAACCCTTCCTGCATATCCTGTCCTTTTTGGCTAAGAAGGCTGTTCTTGTCCGTATACCTCCCCATATCAACAAATGTTTTGAGCGCTGTTTGTGTTTGGATGATTCCCATATTGTACCATGCCTTCACGTTTTTTGGATCGCGCAGGAGTGCGTTCTGGTAGGCAGAGACAGCAAGCCCTGGCCTTTGTGATCGTGCATATGCGTTTCCCAGCCGAAACCAGAATTCAACATCTTCAGGAGCCTTCTTCACAAGGAGCTCAAATTTCTCTGCGGCGGTACCATAGTCGTTATTGCTATATGCCTGGTAGGCTTCTTCCCGGACAGTAGTGACCAATTGTTTCTCTGCACAAGCAGAAAAAAGCAGTAGCAGAAGGAAGAGAAAGAAAAGATTTTTTATGACATTCATTGCAGTGGCTCCCATATGAGCGTGTCCCCTTTTTGTAGCCCTGAAAGTCGAATTTGACCATCCATCAACTCCAAAACCGATGAGGCACCACTACATCTGGTAAAGCGTTGTGGAGCCATATTGTACCTGATGGCCAGAATTTGCTGCTCTTTACTCAAAAAAACAACATCTATGGGGATTTTCATACAAAGAGTGTGAATGGAGTTGCAGGGAGAAATCAGCATCCCGTGCCCTTCTTTAAGCTCCCTGCAGCCTAGCAGACCACGACCGCGTTCAAAGAATGATTCGGCCTTCCTGATATGGAAAAGAGAGGAATCTGTAGAGGCGTTAATAGTGATTTTTCCGATAATCAAAAGTACGCTCCCTGAATAAATTTAATAGCGATGGGGAAGGCCAGCACAATAAAAGTTGTCGGGAAAATAAAAATCACAAGAGGGCCTACTAGTTTGACCGGCGCTTCCATTGCCTTCTTCTCCGCCCGCTGAAAGCGTTCATTTCGGCGCTGTTCTGCCTGGATTCGTAGGACACCTGCCATGCTTGAACCCATTTTTTCAGCTTGGACGACGGCGTTGACAAAACTGCTGATTGCTTGAATTTCGAGTCTGGCGGCCATTCGTTTCAGGGATTTGGTTCGTGGAACACCAGAACGCATATCACGCAGTACAATACCAAATTCTATTACCAGCGGTCCTGCAGGCCCTTTTTTTCTCGCCTGCTCGATGGCTCCTGAAAAGTTTAGCCCGGCCTCCACTGCCATGGTGATAAAGTCTAGGTAGGCGGGAAGGGTACGCAGGATAGCATCAACCTGTTTTTTTCTGATATCCCGAAGCCAGATATCCGGATAAAAAAAGCCAAGTGTGGGAAGAACGATATAGAGGATAGCGTTCCACTCTCCTAGAAGGCTTATCAGGATGTAGCCCATGCTGAGTGCAAACATGGCTGCAATAATTCGAAGAGCAATAAACTCTTCTGCAATCATCATATAGAAGAGTCCGTTACGTTTTAAACGCTCCTCAACACTTTTCAGGTAGGAAAATGGAATCATGGAACAGCCATAATAGGCAATAATACGAGTGAGGGGCCAGATAAAACTGAGCAGTGGAGGAAGAGAATCCATATATTCACGGTTCTCTTCGGGGACCAGCTTGCTCAGCTGTACGATTCCCATCAATGTACAGAGCAGTGAGGCTGATACACTGAGTCCAAGAAGTATGTTGTAGAAGTTATCAATCATCACACATCAATCGCTGTTATTTTTCTGATGGCAATAAAGCCGAGTACCTGCATACATAAAATGGTTGTCAGAACCATCCAGCCGATTTTGGTGGTAAACATCTGGCCCATGGCGTCCGGTTCCAGTTTCATCAGGGCAGCGATAAGAAAAAGAGGAAGTGAACTCATCACAAGTCCCTGCAGCTTGCCCTGGGACGTGAGACTGTCTATTTTGCCCTCCATAATGAGCTTTTTACGAAGGGTTGCTGCCAGGGATTCCAGAGTTTCGGCGAGATCGCCTCCAATTTCACTGGATATCCGCACGGCAGAAAGAGAGAGGGAGAGGTCTTCGAGTGGGACTCTGCGTTCCAGGTTTTCAAATGCTACATCCTGATGGACACCAAGTTTTCGTTCCCGGACGTAGAGGCCAAATTCCTGGGAAAGCGGAGGAGAGCTCTCATTAATCAAGCTGTCGAGAGCAATGGGCAGGCTCGATCCCGATCTGATTGAGCCGGCAACCATCACCAGGGCGTCGGGGAGTTGCTGCTCAAATTTTTTTAACCGTCTTGCAATCATCGTTTTAAGAACAAAGTAGGGGGAGAGCAGAACTGCAAAAAATGTAAGTATCCCGATCGAGATATCACCTGACAGGATGATCGCTGTTATTGGAAGGACAAGCAGTACAGTCAGGTAATAATAAAAATAGTTTGATATATCGATAAAGAGGAAGAGTTCTGAAAACTTATTTGTTGTTCTCTCTTCGATGGTATCCTTGTAATAGGTGATCTTGTCGTGCATCTGCAGGAAAAAGAGCCAGGCAAAAATTCCCGCTGAGATAGCTGCAAGAGATGCGATAATTAGATTTGCAATCATAGTCGTCTCTATTCAAATATACTCATATCAACGGTTACGCCCTGCTGCTGCAGTGTTTCGTAAAACTCCGGTATCCGTCCGGTGGCCTTGTATTCTCCTGTCACATTTCCGTCACTGTCAATCCCATGCTGCTTATAGACAAAAAGATTCTGCATCTGGACCACTCCCGTTTCTATGCCGGTGATTTCTGTAATATGGGTTATTTTACGTGATCCGTCGGAAAATCGCGACTGCTGCACAATGACATGCACCGCAGACGCTATCTGCTCTCGGATAGCCTTCTCAGGGAGCTCCATCCCAGCCATCATGACCATGACTTCAAGACGCGAAATAAGATCCCGTGGTGAATTTGCGTGGACGGTTGTCAATGATCCATCGTGGCCAGTATTCATGGCCTGAAGCATATCCAGAGTTTCTCCGCCACGGCACTCACCTACAACAATACGATCCGGACGCATCCGGAGACAGTTTTTCACAAGATCCCGAATACTGATGGCTCCCTTGCCCTCCATATTTGGAGGTCTGGCTTCAAGTGAAACCACATGGGGTTGGCCAAGTTTGAGCTCTGCTGAATCTTCCACGGTGATGATTCGCTCATCGTGGGGGATAAAATCCGAAAGGACATTTAGAAAAGTGGTCTTGCCGCTGCCCGTTCCCCCTGAAATAATAATGTTTTTACGATACTGAACCGCATTCTCAAGGAACAGGTTCATATTATGAGAGATCGAGCCAAATCGAACAAAATCTTCAATGAAGAGTTTCTGTTTCGAAAATTTTCGTATGGTCAGGCAGGGGCCTTTAATGGCAAGTGGCGGAATGATGGCATTGATTCTGGAGCCGTCTTTTAACCTGCCGTCAACCATGGGAGAGCTCTCATCTATTCGTCTGCCAAGGGGGGAGACAATACGTTCAATCACCGAGAGGACAGCGTCATCGCTACTGAATGTCACATTGGATTTGTGGAGTTTACCATGGGTTTCATAAAAGATAGAGTCGTGGCTGTTTACCATGATTTCGGTGATGGAGTCTTCGGCGAGAAAATCTTCAAGAGGTCCAAGACCAATGGCCTCGTCAATAACCTCCTTGGCGAGCTTGGTGCGGTCAACTTCAGGAGGCAGGCTCCTGTCCATCTTTTTTATTATGGAACTGACCAGTGAGCGTACGGTTTCACTGAGTTCCTTGTCATTCATGGCCTGCACATCGGTACGCCGTAAATCCATGGCGCTCATCAGTTTATCATGGATGCGTTTGTGCCAGATAAAACGCCGATCATCCTTGACCGGGTCTGTAAATTGGTGTTCATCGGAATTCTGCCGAACACCGAATGTTTTGTTGAGTGCGTGTGCAGGTTCCGCTGCTTCTGTTTCCTGTACCGGTGTTGCAGCCTGCACTGATTCATGAGGCTTTGGCTCTGGTTGCTGGGGCGGCGGTTCTGTCTTGTCAGCTTGTTTATCCGATTGGATGGCTATTCTGTAGGCTCCGATAGTGATGGTATCTTTTGCCAGAAGGGGACCAAATGTTGTGATGGCCTCTCCGTTGACAACGGTGCCGATGCCAGAAGAGGTGTCACTAATATAGATACCATCTTCTTTTTCAATCAGCTGTGCGTGAACTCCGGCAATACGCCAGCCACTCAGTTGGACGAGGTTTTTTCTGGAACGACCGATACTGCACTTTGCTTCTGTGCATTGCAGGGTCTCAAGATCCTTTCCTTTGTCGTCATGTAGTATGATATCGAACATTATTTAGATAGCAGCCGATGGTAGAAGGTATAAAGAAAACAGTTAATCAACAAGTTTATGGTCTTTTACAATTTCATCGAACTCCCGCTGTATTCTTGCCGCTTCTTCCTTTTTCGTGTTGTTTAATGCAGAGGAGGCGTCATAAATTTCCGGTGTTACAAAGATAACAAGTTCTGTTATCTGGTTTTGGAAGTCTTGGGAACGGAAGAGAGGACCAAGAACAGGAACGTCACCCAGCCATTTGACTTTGTCGTAATTGTTATGGGCATTACTTTGAACCAAGCCTGCCATAATAAGGGTTTCACCTACTTTGAGACTTACATCGGTTGAAGTGTTTCTGGTTAATATTCCGGGGTAGTCGCCATAACTGTGTCCTTGATCAATGTTGCTGATCTCCGTTTCTATATGGGCAAGGATGTTGTTACGGTCATCGACCACTGGTTCGACGTTCAGTATAATACCATATTTTTTGTATTCAATATTGACCTGTCCCGTGGTGGAAGTCGTGGCAATGGGATATTCACCTCCTGCGTGAAATTTTGCTTTTCCACCGGAACGAGTACTGAGCTGTGGCTCTGCGAGAATAACACCATCTCCATTTTGGAGGGAGAGGTTGATAACAGAGGTGATTCCAGTGGCTATACCAAAATATCCTCTGGCAGATGTCAGGTCTGACCCACCCGGTTTGGTCAGGGCCTTGGAGGTACCGTCTGCATTGAGGATGGTTCCCTCGTTTTGTGATGCTTCAAAACCAAATTCCAATGAGGGCCCAGTCAGTCCCAGGTTGCCCCAGTTTATACCGAGTTTCTGGGTGATGTTTTTGCTGAGTTCCATGATCTTAACTTTCATATAGATCATTTTACCTGCTACGGCAGTGTGAACTCTGGTGAGATTCATAATGTTATTGTATCTCTTCTCGATAATCTTAATAAGAGGAGCATACTCCTGGCTGATCTCCCCGGAAAGAACGGTGTTACCACCAATTTCGCGTACCGTTAAGCCGGAAATATCTTCGAGCAGCAGAGAAACTTCAGACTGGATATCTCTTGCTGTAACCAGATCAAGGACATCTGTATATCTTTTGAGTATGCGGTCAAATTGGGATTTGTCTTTTTTCTGAACCTTTCCTTTAACAACGGTTAAATCACCGACCCGCTCAACCTTGATTCCATCAAAGCCGCTGAGCAGAGTGACTAGTTCTTCCAGATCATCGAATACTTTTTTTTCGCTGACGATGATTTCAAAGTCCTTTTCCACATTGTTCTGCAGCCAGATATGCATGGTGGTGACGCCCACGGCATCAGCAAGCAGTACCAACTGCCCTCTTGGAAGGATGGAGTTGCTAGCCACCGCGGGGTTTCCAATAGCTACCCGTTCGATGGTGTTCATTTCGAGAACCTTTACTTCACCGAGGAACATGGTGATGGTTTCCCGGCTATTTGATTCACACGGGGGGGGGAACCAGAGGAAAAGGCTCAGGAACAGGGTGGTCAGAAAGATTGACCTGCTGCTGTTTGTTACATTTTTATCAGAGGGTGTTGTCATTATTCTGCCTGGGAAAAATAAATGTTAAGCAAATCCTGTTGTCTAGGGCCAGGAGTCTGTCCGAATGTCTATTCTCGGATCAACTCCTAGTTCTTCTTGGTCGGAGACTCTTTGCTATCTTCGATTTGGATCTTAAAGGTTTTCGCCGAACCATCACTTGAGCCGCCGATGATATATTCAACTTCATAGGGAACGTATTGGTTGAGTACCTTTTGAGTGCCCTTGGTAATGCTTTCTGAAAAGGCGGGATCAAATTGTGCGCTGACGCCTTGCAGTACTTTGTTACTACTCGCAGCAGCTTTGGCGATTGCAGCCTGTCTGAGCACATCTTGTGCTGTCAAAAGAGTGCCATCTTTATTTCTTAGCTTGCCCTCTTTGTCGACATAGGCACCTTTTAGTATGGTGCCATCTTTGCTACGAACCGTGCCATCCTTTCCAACTGTTACAAGATCTTTTGCGGTATAAATCTTGCCCGATGCATCGGAGATTGTTCCATCGCTGTTTGGGCTAAGGCCTCGGGATACCATTAATGCTGCGGCTGTTTTATTTTGTGCCGTTGCTATTTCACTCTTATTAAGAATATCAACTGCGGTGAGCAGTTTTCCGTCTTTGTCTCGTAATTTTCCATCCTTGTCCAGGTGTACTTCGCGAAGGATGGTTCCATCTTTACTTCGTACGACGCCGTCCTTACCAACTGTTACCAACTCTTTTGCCGTTTCGGTCTTGCCATTACTGTCTGTTACCGTACCGTTTTTGTTTACGCGAAATCCATTGCCGGCAGCCAGGATATCTGCGGCACTCATAACTTTACCGTTCGCATTGTAGAATTTTCCATCCTTTCCCAGGTGCACCCCTTTAAGGATTTTGCCGTCTTTGCTGCGAACGATGCCATCCGGACCAACGCTTACGAGGTCTGCTGCCTTGACACGTTTTCCGTCGGCGGTGCGAAGATTTCCATCCTTGTCAATGCTCATGGCGGCAAGAGGGATTCCTTTGAGACGTACTTTCCCGTCTTTTCCTATGGATATCTGGTCTGCGGTGACGACTTGGCCAGCTTTGGTACGAACCTGACCATCCTTACCCACCGTAAGGCCTGAGATAATGTGACCATCGGGCGTAACGACGTTTCCGTCCTTATCAATCAGGAATCCGCCCTTGGTTGTTTTATATCCGTTGCTACTGAGAACATTACCATTCTTATCAACCAGAGTACCGTCTTTTCCTGCCTTCAGGCTCGCGGTGTTTATGACCTTTCCATTTTTACTTCGTATCCGGCCATCGGCATCAACCATCAGATTTCGCCCAGAGAGTATGGTGCCGTTTTTTGTGACTAATAAGCCATCTTTGTTCAGGTGGACATTCGGATCCTTGATCACAACTCCGTCACGCGTGACCAGCTGACCCTCCTTGTTGACATGAATACCGTTCAGACTTCTGTTGTGCTGTTTGCTTATTGCAGATTCCAGAAGTGTACCGGAATGAGCAATAAGATCAGCAAGGCTTATTTTGCTAAAGAGTATGCCACCGGTATCGTTTGAATTACGAAGGGCTGTTATCAGTTCCCCGCGTGATTCTGCAATGGCCACAAGGGCCGCTTCCCGTGGTGTTACTTCCAGTGTCAGGGTGTTGTAGGCGCGCTGTTGGCCACCGTTTGCATCAAGGTTTCTAAATTCATCCTCATTGGGGCGTGCGGAGTGTTTGTCCGTGGCAAGGATCAGGACATTTTCAAGGACAGGAATAATGGCTTCGTCACTACTCCTTGATCTGCCGATTGACATTCTGGTGAACAGATCAATGAAGTTACCTGGTTTGATCATTTCTGAAATAGAATTGACCTCATCAACCTGGATGGTGATAGCTCTGTGTCCAGTTTGGATAGTTCCTGAAAAATCTTTTGGGATTTTTAAGTCAATATAGTCGTGAGCCAGCATTTTTCCATGCTGTAGCGGTTTGACAAGAACGGCACCTTTAATTTTTTCGAAGTCATCGGGTGTGAAGATGTCACTGTTCACATAGGCTTTCGGGACGGACCGCACCGACATTGTTGTGGTGTCGACAATGGAACCGGTTGGCAGATTTTTGCCGGCGACTACAACAAAGGTCATCTCCTTTTTCTCAGGTGCCAGTTTTTTCTTGAGCCTGTGTTCAAGAACATTCAGGTAAATAACGGTGCCAACTCCAGCGAGCAGTGCAAAAATTAACGCTGCAGTAAAGAGCTTCCACGTCTTGTTTTTTACATTTTTGTCTTCAATATTTGCCATAACCCAAGTCTGTTCTCTTATGTGATAGTTAAAAATCTGTTTCTATTATGATGCACAAAATCGTTAAAACAGCAAAGTTTCTTTCTACTTTTGTATAAACAAGAGCATTTAAAAGAGAGATTTGAGGAGGTGCAGGAACTCTTTTACCGAATCTTCAGATGGTATCTTGCCATGGAGAATATCAGGAATGATGCTATCTGTTACCAACTTCTCAAGATCTTTTAAAATATCGATGACATGCTTTACCTCATCGGCGTCGTGTTTCACCTTGTCGTCAAACTGTTTACTTGGTGGATCAGATATTGAAACACTGAATGCGTAGCTCTTGTATTTGTCCTGCATGGTATGACTGATGGTGTCATAAATGTTCGGAGTAATGATTAAACCGGCGACAAGGGCTGCACAGACGACAATATATTCAACGGCAGATTGTCCGTTGTTATTCGTCAGGAAGCGGTGTTGAAGTATTTTTGCTAGAGTTCTCATCGCTGCAATGTTAGTTTTTTTCCGTAAGGTTCATGACCACCTGGGTGGAACCTCTAAGACTACTGATAACCAGGTGAGCTTCCTTGCTTCGTTTCCTGAAGGCCATTACGTTGGTGCCGTCGCTGTCTGCATCCATCAATTTGCCCCAGCCTCTTTCGAGATAATAGTTCCGATAGTATTGGCTGTTGCTTACAGTGGAATATTTATTGGTGAGCATCAGTGTGCGTCCTTTGATGCCGGGATCAAAACTTGTGACATCGTTTACAATTCTGCTGCCATTCATTTGCGGGACTGGTATGCTCTCTTTTTTTTGTTTTGCCATCTGTTTCAGATCAGCAATAGCAAGATAGCCGTTGATACTGAAGGCACCGCTTTCCTGAACCTGAACGGTATAGAGATAGTTTCCATCAAGTCTTGATACAATCGACCAGGGAGGAAATGTGGCTTCACGATAACCGGGTTTTCCCTGGTTGCCATTTTTCCAGCGTTTGCGATAAAAATTCAGCAGATCGTCGGTTTCTCTGTGCGCTTCGAAGTACTGCACAACAGATGGAACGCCGTTTATGATCATCTGTTTGGCAACCTGTACCTTCTGCATCCAGTCCGGGGCGGGAAACTCTCTTGGGCCGGCGTAAACGGAAGTATTGCAAAAAATGAGAGAGAGCAGCAAGCATCCGACCAGAAAAGAGAAAGTTGAAAATGGCTTTTGGGCCTCTCCTACAGGAAGTGGGCGATACTGTTTATTCATAGTAATAAAGCCCTGATTTGTCTTTTAATTCTTTTTTGTTGTCTTCCAGGTGCTCGTAGGGGATCAGGCCGTTTTTGACATATCCAAAATCGGGAACAGAGGGGAGCGTGACCCTGAGCAGCGGGATATGTGATGTCATACTGTTAATTCCTGAAATAATTCCATTCACAGTATCTGTAACAGGCTTGAGGAGCGCTGTGACAACTAGCCCTCTGCTTTCAGAAATTGCATTGTCGGTGCTTCCGGCATTCCAACCATCCGTCAGTACGGCCGCTTTCGCATGAATGATAAGGGGGGATATGTCGGAATTCTTTTTTGTTTTATCAAGAGAGTAGTAGGGCAGAATAGTATCTAGAGATCGTACTTTTATATTCACATTGGATGTGTAATAGCCCTTGAGATCCATTGCATCGAATTTGGCATCAACATGGACCAAGTTCATTATGTCACCAAAGGCCTTAAAAACAAAGCTGATAACTTCTAGAATTGTGTCCAGAACACCTTTTAAGCCATCTGGTGTCTTATCTTCTTTGATATTGCCATTAATGATTTCCGTTGAGGCAAAAAGGGAATCACCTCTGTGATCTACCCAAAGAGGATTCGCCTGGAAGCTGTTCTGTGAGGTTCCATATGTTTTTGAAGTGGGATTACTGAAAAAATAGTTCAGCCCTTTTTTTCGTGTTTCTGCGTAGGGTAGTCTTCCTGCACTTTGAGTACTTTTAATGTCAGTCATTACATCTTCTTTGGGGCCATCCCATACGCTGTACTCCCAGGCTTCAAAGCGTGCCTGGCTAATAGCGGCATGCTTAATATCAATATATTTGCCTAATAGTGGGATAGTGAGAAAAAGAGGAATGAGCAGGAACACTGCGGTGATAATAAATTCCGTTGCAGCCTGTCCTCGCTGGCATCCGAACAGTAATGTAGATTCTTTAGTTCTCATTAGAAGAGGTTTAGGAGTTTTTCAAGATCTTTTTTGATGGTTGTCATTCCAGGTATTTCCGCTGCATCATGTCCCGCTATCCAGATGATTTTGTGCTGGACAGCCATGGCCAGAAAACGGTCGATGTCGCTTGTTTTGGCAAGCCTTGCCTGCCAGAAAGGACTAAACACATTCGGTTTCTCCGTTTTCTTGTCCAGCCTTAGAAAATATTTGGGAGTCGTGGGGCGGTTAAAGTAGAGCTCTGATTTGGCAATGCTTCCCATCCTATCAAAATGGTCAGATTTCTCCAGCATTTCCAGTTTACCGCTGAAGGTGGGACCACCTTTTTGTATATCATCAAATTTTCGAATAACGCCTACAAGAAAAAATGGAGAGATAAAGGGCAGGGAGTATTTTGAATCCGTTGGGTCCATATCACTCATATCTCTGTACGGTTTTAGACCGGAATATGGACTGCCGTCAACCTGGTTTTCCTCCATTTCAGCTGCGGCACCTTCCCAGGATACAAAACGATCCCAGTTGTCCCCAGCACCGCCATAAATTTTTGGTGTTGCTGTCGAGCCAAGGGTTGGCGGCATATCGAGAAGTGTAAGAATGTTTTTCTCCCCTTCTTCTCCGCTTGTGTCAGCTGTCTGGTAACCGCCGCCACCGGTGGGAATACCCAGGGCGGGCTCTTCATCTATATCTATGCCAATTTTAAAACCAAAAAGATCTATTTCAAATTTGATCTTTATATCAAGTTTTGCCTCCAATACTGCCGTGTCTATTGCTGACCAGCAGTAGTTATCTCCCTTATAGCGCAGCTCTGCCCCCCCCTTGCTATCTAAGCCTGTGAAAAATGAAAGAGAGCCAACACTGAGAACGGAAAATGTTTCTCCCAGGCCAAATTCCCAATCTCGGTTTCCATAGGTGAAATCCGAACCGAAGATATTCTTATCTTTGATGGGAGGTCCGCCACTGCTGAATGGATCTCTTGCTTCCCGGATTGTGGCTGCCATACGCTGCATACCAGCATTGGTTTCTCCTGAGTCTTTTCCACCACCCTCATCGTCTGACTGTTTTTTCTCATCGGCAAGCAGGGACTTTTGATCATCTTTCAGTGTCTGCTGATCTTTTTTAAGTGTTGCCTTCAACTTCTTAATGGTAGCCTGATCGTTTTTAAGTTGTTTTTCTTCTTTTTGCAGCAGGCGCTCTTCTTTTTCCTGTTCGGCCATACAGGTGGTATATTGAAGTTTGTCCTGTTCTTTCTGTTTCTGCTTGGTGTCTGCTTCCCATTTTTGTTTCAGGCTTGTGCATTCCTGCTGCTTTTTCGCGTATTTGTCTTTGTCCTTCGCATGTTGTTTTATGTCATCGGTATATTTATTCTGGGCTTTGGTGAGTGCGGTATGATTTTTGGTGACTTTCGCCTTGGCTTCATCAACCTTTTTTGTGTCTTTTTCTACCTGTTCCTTGTCGTTCTTTTCCTTCTTTTTATCTTTTTTTGATTTTTTCCTTTTTGATTGTGTTGAAGGGGTATAGCGCTTGGTATAGCCCTCCCAGTAGGAAGGCAGGTGGCCAACGAGTGCAAGAATTCCAAGGTCGGAAAGATGGGCGCCGGGTTTGTTGGGATCAAACATATTGACCACGTTGAATTTTGTAGTGCCCGGAACATTGTCTTCAATGGTTTGCAGGATATTGGTTGTGACTAAAACAATGGTCGCTGCGTGGTAGGCCGTCTGGCTATCGCTATAGACGCTGTTGATAATGGAGAGTCCCTGGATAAGTGGGGAGATAATGGCTGACATTGCCTGTTCCGCCTCTTCTCCAATTTCTGTGATATCGGTTCCGACATTTTCCATAATATCAACGATGGCACTGACAATACCTCCAATAACATCTCCAACTGTAATGACCAAAAAAAGCCATGCTGTCGCTGCTTCAATCACTGCGCCATATTCGTCGATATATTCCCCCGTGGTCTTGAGCTCATCGACAAAGGAGAGCATGCCTACCATCTGGCCAATGGCAACTTCGTTTGCGACCATGGCGCGGTTGGTGTAGGCACTAAAATTTAAAGAGCGAGCCTCCAGGGTGGAGGCTCCGATTGCGGCAGCATCGGCAGCATTTTGAAGCTGCATCTTTTCACTCGTGAGCCGGCCGGACTGGAAGAGAAAGATAGTGCTGATCAAGATGACACCAATAAGAGCAAGCACGAAAACAGATGCCTGCCCTTTTTGGTTTACAGATGTCATTGTTTTTCTCACACCTAGCTGAAATGGAGGAGTGTTTTCTTCTTGTGGATTTGGGAAAAAACATTTGTAACTTCAGCGTAATCTTTCGATTACTCTTGGCTTGTAGTTTTTAGACTAAAACTTTCTACAACTCGTTATCCGATAACTGCACTTGGAAATGACGTGCTTCTCGGAATCATTTGAATAAACAAATAACACACTGAAGTAAGGAATATTTTTTGTCGATACTGCATTTGCAGGATATTGCACAGAGAGTGCCCTGTCCGGATCAGTCTGCTGCTTTGCGATCTATATAGGTTTTCAGGTTTGCATCTGTCGTTGCCTCTCCTTCAGCTTTGCCAGCTGCTGTACTGGCATCGGTCCGTCCTGTACTTGCATCATCACCTGCAAGTGATTCACTCATGGCGGCGGTTTGGCCACGGATCGTTTTTCCAAAGTATGAAAAAGCGGCAATACCCGCCAAGGCGACAACGGCAACGATAATGATATACTCGGTCATTCCTTGACCTGATTGATTTCTGAAGAGTTTCATAGCGTATTCCTCCTGCTGGATTTACAAAAATGGTACGTTCTCCCAAGAATCTTACCATAAGAAGCCGCCAGCAACAAAGAAAAAGTAGTACGGGATGATTTCTATCTCTTTTTTTCAGGTACTGGATACTTTATTGCGTTCAATTTCATCTTCTCTTTGGCGCAGTCGAGTGGGTTCAGGTCAAACTTGTCTGCAAGCATGCTGAGGTATATCATCACATCACCAATCTCTTCTGCAACATGTTGCCTGGTGGCATCGTTAACTTCACGGCTATTTTCTCCCTTTCTCCATTGAAAGATTTCAGTGAGTTCTGCTGTCTCCACGCTGAGTGCCATGCAGAGGTTCTTAGGGGTATGAAATTGCTGCCAATCACGATCCGCAGCAAATTGACGAAGGGCTGTTTGTAGTTTTTCCATGTCATTATTCTGTTTGTATTGGTATTTCTTCTCGGATTCTGGTAGTTTTTTTTGTTTTATGCAATACTTGTAACGTACCATTGTAGCACTAAAGCGCAACGGACTTTTCCTCTTACCACTTAGAGAAACAGATGACAAAAATATCTCGTTCATTTCTTGGCTGTGTAGTGCTTATCAGCCTTTTGCTGCCCACCTTATCCGTGGCCAAAACTTCTGAATCATCAGAGAAGGATCTCTCTCGTAATAAACTGATCGGTTTTATGCTGAGTAAGCAACTGCCCGTGATGCATTTCAGTGATAAAGTGATGAATGATGATTTAGCTTTTGCTGCGTTTGATCTGTACCTGAAACAGCTTGATTATCAAAAACGTTTTTTACTGCAGTCCGATGTGGATCAGCTGTCAATATTTGCCCCTGCCATCGATAATAATCTTTTAAAGGGCAATATTGTTCTGCCGGATATCGGGTATGAGATGTTGGCTACCCGTATCGAGGAAGTTGAAAAAATCACCCAGAAGCTTCTGGCAGCTGGGTTTGACTACAACCGTGAAGAGAGTTATGAAACGGATCCTGAAAAATTAAAATATGCAGTAAGTGTCGCAGATTTGTCTGAACGATGGAGGAAGATCCTCAAAGTTCAGATCATTACCCGTTATCTTGATCTGTCTGAAGGTCAGCTAAAAAAAGAGACGGAGAAGGAAGTGAAAGCAGAAGAAGGAAAGAAGGAAGAACCAAAGAAAAGTGAAAAAGAGTTATGGGCAGAGGCTGAGAAAAAAGTGGTTAAACGAAATAAGAATTTTTTTAACCGCATGCATCAGGAGACCCGTCAGGACCATTATGACCGTTATTTTAATGCATTAACCAGAGCCTTTGATCCTCATACTAACTATATGCCACCTGCAAATAAGGAAGATTTTGATATCCATATGCGGGGAAGTCTTGAAGGCATTGGGGCACTCCTGAGGGAAGAGGATGGCTTTATTAAAGTGGTAAATATTATTCCAGGATCAGCATCTGCCCGTCAGGGGCAGCTGGAAGCTGAGGATGTTATTCTTGAAGTGGGCCAGGGGATAAAGGAAGCCGTTGAAATCACAGATATGCGGCTGCGCGATGCTGTGCGTCTTATCCGTGGTCCTAAGGGGTCGGAAGTTTGTTTAACGGTGAAAAAACCGGATGGAAGCAAAGAGGTCATCACGATACAGCGCGATGTCGTGCAGATTGAGGAGACTTTTGTGAAATCCACTCTTATTGATGCGCCGGATGGGAACAAAATCGGTTATGTGCTCATTCCGAGCTTTTATCGTGATTTTGAAAAAACTCGTAATGGTTCCTCCGATGCCAGAAATTCCACTGATGATACAAGAATTGCTATTGAAGAGCTGAAGAAAGAGGGGATAAAGGGTCTTGTTCTTGATCTTCGTAATAATGGTGGCGGTTCTCTTATGGATGCGGTGGACACAACGGGTCTATTTATTAAAGACGGACCGGTGGTCCTTGTTAAAAATAGTTATGGAAATAAACGGATTCTTAGTGATGACGATTCTTCCATTACCTGGGATGGACCTTTGCTGGTACTGGTAAATCAGTTTTCAGCATCAGCTTCTGAAATTCTAGCAGCTGCTCTTCAGGACTATGGCAGAGCAGTGATTGTTGGTGGGGCGCACACTCATGGGAAGGGAACGGTGCAGACACTTATTGATATGAATGAGAATATACCGCTTCTCCATCTCAAAAAATATGAAGATATTGGAGCTCTTAAAGTAACGATACAGAAATTTTACCGCGTAAATGGCGGCTCTACTCAATATAAGGGCGTGGAACCAGATATCGTACTTCCCAGCCTTTTTCAGCACCTGGAATCTGGAGAGCAGTATCTGGATAACTCCCTGCCCTGGGATCAGGTTGAACCTGTTCCGTATCAAAAGTATGGCTCAACGTTACTTGATCTGTCCATGCTGGAGAGCAAATCGAGCAAGCGGGTAGAACAGGATGAAGGCCTACAGGTTATTGCCGATGAAGCGGCAAAAGCATCGGAACGAGTGAAGAAAACAACTGTTTCACTCAAACTTGCCGATATCGAGGCGAAACGTGCGGAGGCAAAAGTTGCCCGTGATAAGATAGGGGCACATTACCTGAAGTATCGCCAAGAGCAGGATGCGGAGCATGGAGAGTCTGCATCTGTAGCAGATAAAAAGAAAGATAAGAATAAGTGGAAAGAAGAAGTGAAAGAAGATCCATATATTAATGAATCACTCCACATTCTTGATGATATGATGTAATGCAGCTCCAGATTACTCTTCAGTCCAATTAATTACTCTCTAGTATCTGTCCAGAAATGAAATTTTCTTCTTTCAATCGAGACGGGAAGAGAAATTTACCGTAGGTGCCCCTCAGGGATGATCCTTGGGGTGCATATAAAGGATATTCCTAGGATAAATTTCACCGCAACGACCAGTTAGAGGAAAAAGGCCATTTATGGATAGGTACTATCTGCACAAGACACCAACACCGACGTATTTACCCTTCACCAATGTTAGTGACTTGCCGAATGTTTTCGCGAGGGCGCGCGTACTTGTATTTATTAAAGAAAATATTTAGACAAGGCACCTCTGCTAGCTTACTTCCTGTTCACCAGTAGTAGAATGGTTCAATTTTAAAAAATTCTTGATTAACAGAACAAAAAATGCTAAATTTCGGCCCCTATGAATGGTCATTCATTCAATTTGTTTATTTAAAATGATACTGAGGGTTCAATGGATCTTGCCGAAGCATTTCGTAATTACGAAGATAAGATAGTAGACCAATGGGTTGATTACACTCTGTCAAGTTACAAGTCTTCGACATTTTTCAAGAAGGGGCCTGATAAATTCTCCAATCCTGTGGGTGGTAATACCCGTGAGGCTTTGGGGGCTTTGTTTAAACTGCTGAGTAAAGATGCAGACCCTAGAGAATTTGTTGAACCGCTTGATCAGATTATGCGTATTCGCTCCATTCAGGAATTTACCGCCTCCGAAGCCGTCTCCCCCATTCATGCTGTAAAACACATCACTCGAGAACTATTCGCCAAGGATTCAGAGCGTAAGCAATTTATTGCCGATCTCTACGATTTTGAATTTGCTGTAGATCTGGCTGTCCTTGCAGCGTTTGACCTGTACTCGCAATGCCGTGAGCGATTGTATAAGGTTAGGATTAAAGAGATAAAGACCGGTACTATTATTCTTACCGACAGCAAGTGTCCTTCGAACTTGCTGGACAAAGATAAGGGGGATCCCGTTAGTTTTCCCACATAATTAACAGGGTCCCAAGTATTATTAACAGGTTTTCACATCGGTTCAGGGGAAATTTCCGAGGGAAAACCTATACAGTTCAATTTGAAGCGAGGTTAGAAGAAATGAAGTATGCCTTCTCATTCCTGGCAGTCTTAGCGCTGGTTTTGATTGCGTGGCTGGGGTCCATGATACCTGGAATGCAATACCTGTTTGGTGTTGCCATCCCGTATCTTGCGATCATGATCTTCCTGGGTGGCTTTGTTTACAGAGTTGTGTACTGGGCTAAGTCGCCTGTACCATTTTCCATCCCGACTACTTGTGGTCAGGGGAAATCTCTGGATTTCATCAAACAGGATAAGCTTGACTGTCCAACCACGACAGCGGAAGTTGTCGCCAGGATGTTCCTGGAAATTTTTGCGTTCAGGTCTCTGTTTCGGAATACCAAATCCGAACTTCATGAGGGACCAAAAATCACCTATGAATCATCCAGATGGTTGTGGCTTGCAGCTCTGCTGTTCCACTACTCTTTTTTGGTGATTGTCATCAGGCATATGCGTCTGTTCCTCAATCCTGTGCCACAGTGGCTACAGTTTTTTGATTTTCTTGATGCGGGTGCCATGCTTCAGATTGGAGCACCACTGCTCTATGCCTCAAGTCTTGGACTTCTCGGTGGTGTGCTATTTCTTTTTGGACGTCGTCTGGTCAATCGCAATGTTCGTTATATCTCACTTGCCAATGACTACTTCCCACTCTTTCTGATCTTTGCAATCGTCGTTACCGGTATGTTGATGCGTTATTTTCTGCGTACTGATATTGATATCGTAAATATCAAAGAGTTGTTGGTTGGTCTTGTCACTCTGTCACCAGTTATCAACGCTCAGATTGGTTCCATTTTCTATATTCATGTCTTTTTGGTTTCTGCGCTTCTTATCTACTTCCCATTCAGTAAACTGATGCACATGGGTGGAGTATTTATGAGCCCAACCAGAAATATGGCAAACGACAGTCGCGCTAAACGTCATATCAATCCATGGAATGATCCCACAATCAAGCCGCACTCCTATGCTGGTTATGAGGATGAGTTCAGAGAGTTCATGGTTGAAGCCGACATCCCTGTTGAGAAAGAGCTTCCTCCTAAAAAGGATGCGGAATAACAGGATTGTTGATCCAAATTATATAAGGATAGAGAATAATGGCACTTGCAAAATTAGAACAATTATCAAAAAGCGTAGTGCAGGGTCCGTCTTTGGTAACAGGAGCACAACCTGCCAAAGACTGGATGGACACCCCGGCTATATTTAAAGAGGGGAACTTTGCCTACCCTGCAAAAAAGGAAAAGGTCGAATATCTAGACAGCCAGGATGGGATTGATTTTCCAAACGCCCGTATCTGGTCTCCCGATGAAGATGACTGGAAATTGCCTGAGAACTGGCAGGAAATCATCTTAAAAGGGCTTGCAGAGCGTCTGGATAAATTCAGGTCTCTTAAAATCTTCATGGATTGCTGTGTACGTTGCGGCGCCTGTGCAGATAAATGTCACTTCTTCCTCGGTACCGGCGATCCAAAGAACATGCCCGTACTTCGAGCAGAACTGCTTCGCTCCGTTTACAGAAATGATTTTACCCTGGCTGGTAAGCTTTTCGGTAAAATGGCGGGTGGTCGTGAGATGACAGTTGGCGTACTCAAAGAGTGGTTCATGTATTCATACCAGTGTACGGAATGTAGACGTTGTTCAGTCTTCTGCCCATACGGTATCGATACCGCTGAAGTTACCATGATGATTCGTGAGCTTCTTCATCTTGTGGGTATCGGTATTAACTGGATTTTGGAACCCGCTTCCAACTCCAACCGTACTGGTAACCATATGGGACTCCAACCCCATACCTTTAAAGACAACGTTGATTTTCTTGCAGAGGACGTTGAAGCCCTCACCGGTGTGAAGATTAACCACAGCTTTAACCGTAAAGGTGCTGAGGTTCTCTTTATCACTCCTTCGGCTGATGTTTTTGCAGAACCCGGGCTCTACACTGCCATGGGCTATCTGGCACTCTTTGAGCAGATTGGCCTCGATTACACCTGGTCAACCTACGCTTCAGAAGGTGGTAACTTCGGACTCTTCACCAATAACGAGTTGATGAAAAAACTGAACGCCAAGATGTATGCTGAGGCCAAGCGTCTCGGTGTAAAATACATCATCGGTGGTGAGTGTGGTCATATGTGGCGTGTTGTCCATCAGTATATGGATACCATGAACGGTCCTGCTGATTTTATGGAGGTTCCAAAATCTCCTATCACCGGAACAGTTTTTGACAATGCAAAATCAAGTAAGATGATTCATATCAGTGAGTTTACAGCTGATTTGATTAAGCATGGCAAAATTAAATTTGATCCAAGCCGTAATGCAAATGTGAAAGCAACCTATCACGATTCTTGTAACCCGGCGCGAGCCATGGGTCTTATAGATGAGCCGCGTTATATTCTTGATCATATAGTTCCCGATTGGGTTGAAATGCCTGAAAATACAATCCGTGAGCAGACCTTCTGCTGTGGTTCCGGAACTGGTCTGAACACCGACGAGATTATGGAACTTCGGATGCGTGCCGGTTTACCACGGGCGAATGCTGTGAAGCATGTGATTGATAAGCATGATGTGAATATGCTCTCCTGTGTTTGCGCCATTGATCGTGCAACCCTGACCTCACTGATGGATTACTGGAATCCTGGTTGTGGTGTCTGCGGTATTTCCGAACTTGTTGGAAATGCACTGATTATGGATAACGAAAAACGAGCCATGGGTTATGGCGCCGACGGGACAGAGTCTGAACTTCCCGATGGCCTCAGAACCATGCTTTAACGGGAACCGGAACGGAGGAACTTTAAATGTATAACAAAGGAACAATCATACCGGGACTGATTATTTTCGTCCTATTTGTGACTTTTCCAATCTGGTTCAACGGGTTGACTACGGCAGGAGATCTGCCAAAACCCGAATTACCACCAGGTGGAGAAAAGCAGTGTGTGGCGTCTGCTGAATATATGCGGGCCAATCACATGCAGTTGCTCAACGAGTGGCGCGATGACGTCCTGAGGGATGGAAATCGTGAGATTCTTGAGATTGACGGGAAAAAATATCCCAAAGGTCTACAGACGGCATGTATGGCATGTCATAGTCAAAAAGAGAAATTCTGCGATAGCTGTCATACTTACGCAGCAGTAGACCCTTATTGCTGGGATTGTCATTTGACTCCCAACGAGACAGCATCGAAGGAGGCGACTCACTAATGGATAAGCAAAGAAGAAAGTTCTTAAAAATTGCAGGTGCGTCAGTGATTGCAGGAATAGGTGCACCGGCAATTATTAAGCTGTCTGCCTCTCCAGCACTTGCTTCAGGTGGTCACGCGGCCCCTGCTGCCGGCCATGCGCCAGCAGCTGCAGCTCATGGTGGACCTACTGAGGAAGCCCCCAAGGGAGTACGTCTTGGAATGGTTATTGACACACGGAAAATGAATGCGGATCAGGGATTGCTGGATAACGCTATCCGTGCCTGTATTGATGCTCATAATATTCCGGAAATTCCCAGTAAGAAAAGTGAAATCAAATGGCTGTGGAAAGCACCTTTTGAGAATGTCTTCACCGACGCTTCAGGATATCACGGGTCCAAAAAGATTACCGAAAATGATTTTGCAGTGCTCTGTAATCACTGTGATGATCCACCATGTGTTAAGGCATGTCCCACTCAGGCGACTTTTAAAGTAGCATCCACGGGTATTGTCGCAATGGATTTCCATCGCTGTATCGGTTGTCGCTTCTGTATGGCAGCCTGTCCATATGGTGCCAGATCGTTTAACTGGCAGGATCCACGGCCATATATCAAGAAGTACAACAAGGAATTCCCCTCACGTATGAAGGGTGTTGTTGAAAAATGTAACTTCTGTGCTGAGCGTCTGGCTCTTGGGCAGGAACCAGCTTGTGTTGAGTCTTGTAAGGGAACAGATGCCATTGTCTTTGGCGACCTGAATGACCCTAAGTCGGAAATACGAGCGGTACTTGATAAAGAATTTACTATCCAGAGAAAGCCAACACTGGGTACTAAACCATCAGTCTTTTACATAGTGTGAGGTAGTCATGATTGAAAAAACACTCAAAGGCAAACCAGCTTATTGGATCTGGCTTGCATTTTTAGGAATGTTCATGGCTATTGGTGCTGCCTGTTATGTCAGGCAGTACAACTTTGGCCTGGGCATGACCGGCATGAGCCGTGATGTCTCATGGGGACTCTATATTTCCCAGTTCACTTTTCTGGTCGGAGTTGCGGCTGGAGGTGTGATGCTGGTGCTTCCCTATTATGTCCATGATTATAAAGAGTTTGGAAAGATTACAATTTTAGGTGAGTTCCTCGCCATTGGTGCCATCGTTATGTGCCTGCTGTTTATTATGGCAGATCTCGGACAACCAATGAGAGCTCTGAACGTTGTTTTGCACCCTTCACCTAATTCCATGCTGTTTTACGATGCTATCGTATTGAATGGATATCTTTTCCTGAATGTTCTTTGTGGTTGGGTAATCCTTACTGCTGAGAAGAAACAGGTTAAACCACCAAAGTGGATTTATTTCTTTGTGTATCTTTCTATCCCCTTTGCTGTTTCCATTCATACCGTAACTGCAATGCTTTACTGTGGATTACCTGGAAGACATTTCTGGCTCTCTGCCATTATCGCTCCACGTTTCCTCGCATCAGCGTTTGCAGCAGGACCAGCACTTATTATTATTGCATGTCTGGTTGTAAAACGTGTCGCAGGATTTGATGCAGGACGTAAGGCAATGAATAAACTTGTGACCATTATTATTTATGCTGCACTGTTGAATATGTTCTTTGTAGGCCTTGAATTCTTTGTTGGGTATTACTCCAACATCCCAGGCCATAAGCATGCGCTTGAGTATCTCTTCTTTGGACTTGAGCATAACGGTCATGTGTATAACAATCTGGTTCCGTTTATGTGGGCCTTTGTGATACTTGCTTTTGGAGCCATTGCAGTTCTTGCCACCCCAGCTGCCAGAAAGAATGATTTTGTTCTGGGACTTGGCGCCCTTATGTTGTTTGTAGCATTCTGGCTGGATAAGGGAATTGGCTTTGTACTTGCCGGTTTCGTTCCTACTCCACTGCATGAGATCACCGAATATATTCCTACAGTGAATGAACTTGGAATTACCATCGGTGTCTGGGCAACAGGTTTTATGGTAGTGACTCTGCTCTACAAGATTGCAATAGGTGTTGAGCACGAGGTAGAAGGATAGGTAACGTCACTATTCCTTTACAGCTTTCAGGGCCCCCGAGTAATCGGGGGCTTTTTTTTTGCCTTTTTCTACGGTATAGTAAGCTCCAAGTGAGATGTTTGTAATTCCATGCAGAGGTTAGAATCGTGCCGCAAAAAAGAATACTTATACTTTCATACTCTTATAGTAACCAGACTAGCAATTTGCTCAAAAAGCTTGTTGCCGGCTTGGAAGAAAGTAATGTCGATATTACATGGGAGAAGCTTTGTCCTGAAAAGGAGCTACGCTTCCCCATCGGGACTATTCCTGCCACTGTTGCCATGATGTGTATGACTTTTTTAAGAAAACGATATCCTGTTAAACCCGTTAATCCACAGATTTTTTCACAATGGGATCTTATTATCATTGCAGGACCTACCTGGTCCTACAATCCATCTGGAATTGTTCTTTCATTTTTAGATAGAGATGGAAAAAAATTATTTGCCGGACAGCAGGTTTTGCCGCTGATTTCCTGTCGCGGATACTGGCGAGTCCATTTCTGGGGATTACGGTCACTGTTGAAGAAATGTGGTGCAAGGACAGTTGCAGAACCGATTGTTTTTAAACATCCCACTTCAGAACCTTTTAATACCATAGGTGTTTTCTTAAAACTTGCCGGAAAAATGCCAGAGCGTGGCAAAGGATGGTTCAGGAAATACTATCCCAAATATGGTCATAGCAGGAAACAGATGGAAACAGCGGTAGGGCTCGGGAAAAAACTTGGAGATGATCTCAATTCCGGAATGGAGATATCAGCATTACGTTTTGAAACTCCGGTTCCCATGGAGAAGATATAGAAAACGAGTGTCAGATCAAAAGGCAATTATTTTACAGACCTTAGTATGCGACACTCAGGTATAAGCCATAAAGTACAAAAATCTGTTTCTGAAAAAACAGATATATTATTGCCGCAATAGAGAGAAATGGACCAAATGGTATCCTGGTCTGGCCGCCTTTTTTCTGCTTAATCATGGCAGCTAAGCCCACGATCGTACCACTGAGAGAACTTGCAAAAACAACAAAAGGAAGAGCCTGCCAGCCCAGAAAGGCACCAATCATTGCAAGCAGTTTGATATCGCCGCCGCCCATGCCATCCACCTTGCGCCACAAAAAGTATAGCAGTGCTATGGCATAAAGTACTCCTCCACCGGCAAGTATACCGATCAGGGAATCCTGCCACTGTACAGCCGGGCTTAAAAAGGAAAAGAGAAAACCAAGTACGATGCCCGACAGGGAAATAACATCCGGGATAATCTGGTGATAGATATCGATGCAGATAATAACCAGCAGGGCAGCGCAGAACAAAAAATACCCGATGGTGGTGATACTGAGCCCAAATTGATATATAGTGGCACTTGAGAGTAAAGCCATGCTCAATTCAACCACGGGATACTGAAAAGAAATGGGTGCTTTGCAGTGGCTGCATTTTCCACGAAGTACCAAAAAACTAAGCATTGGAATGTTTTCATACCAGTGCAGATCCGCCATGCAGATCGGGCAGTGTGACGCGGGAAAGACAATGGATTCTCCATCACTTGGTAAGCGAAGGATAACAACATTTAAAAAGCTTCCGACGATGGCCCCGAAGCAGAAGGCGGAGAAAAGAACAAAGAGTAAAATATCCATTGAGTAGTAATGTCTGTTGGTGTGGTTGATTAGTGCCTTACTCTATAAAAACTGTCATAAAAAAAGAAACTCTTAAGTCCCATTAAACTCAAAGGAATAACAGTAGCAGCAAGGCACTTATACTAGCTTACTTACTGTTCACCAGTGTAAGCCGTTCATTATTTTATAAAGATACTAGCCCTAACTATGTCTCAATTCCAGGAAAAAACACAGATAATTCGTATAGAGCGGTTCACTTCGGATATCGTTCGTCTCACTTTGGATTCGCCAGAGATAGCATCCATTGCCAAACCCGGACAGTTTGTTATGATCAGAACCGGTAACAGTAACGACCCGCTGCTGCGCAGGCCATTTTCTATTTCTCAGACCAGTAACGGAAAACTTTTTCAAATCCTTTTCAAGGTCGTGGGAAGAGGCACATCGCTTCTTGCCCATTGTCGGGAGGGGGAATTCCTCTCTGTACTTGGCCCTCTTGGACAGGGGTTCAGGGTTGACTGCAGGCGTACAAATTGTCTGGTTGGCGGTGGCATGGGAATCGCGCCGCTTCTGTTTCTTGGCAAGAGTATGTCACGTCAATGCTCCAATGCTCCTCCCTATGTGGTTGTTGGTGCCAGAACTAAGGAAGAACTTGGCCCACTGGTTGATGATTTTGCTGAACTTGGACTGCCCGTTCATCCTGCAACGGATGATGGCACGTATGGTCACCATGGGCTTGTTACAGATGTCCTGAAAAAGCTTGATCTTGGTCCAGATTGTCAGATGTATGTCTGTGGCCCATATCCAATGATGTCTGCGGTTCACCTCTTTTGTAAAAAGCAGGACTATGGCTGTCAGGTATCCATGGAGACCAGCATGGCCTGTGGAATGGGGGCATGCCTTGGCTGTATTGTTCCAGTGAAGAAGGGCGGATATGCACATGCCTGTTCAGATGGTCCAGTTTTCGATTCAAGGGAGCTGTTATGGCAAGTCAAGTAAAGGGAATGGATCTTAGAGTCTCAATTGGTTCACTGAAACTGCAGAATCCAGTGATGACAGCATCGGGAACCTTTGGGTATGCCAGGGAGTTTGAACCCTACGTGAATCTGCATCGTCTTGGTGCTGTAGTGGTGAAAGGGATTTCCCTTGAGCCACGTAATGGTAATCCACCGCCAAGAATTGTTGAAACCTCGGCCGGAATGCTCAATGCCATTGGGCTTGAGAATGTAGGAGTTGAGCGTTTTATTCAGGAAAAGATGGAAACCTTACAGGGATTAAATGTTCCTGTATTTGTTAATATTCTTGGAGACACACTCGATGAGTATCGCGCGATTGCTGCTCGCCTTGCCGGAGTAAAAGGAATTGCCGGGATAGAGGTTAATATCTCTTGTCCCAATGTTAAAAAAGGTGGTGTTGCTTTTGGTACGGTTCCTGAAATGGCTGCAGCTGTGACAAAGGCTGTAAAAGAGGAATCAACCGTTCCCGTTGTGGTCAAACTCTCTCCCAATGTCACTGATATTACGGTCATTGCACGTGCCGTGGAAGATGCAGGAGCCGATGCGGTCTCTCTTATTAATACCCTTATTGGAATGGCAATTGATCCCCGCAGTAAACGTCCATGTCTTGCCAATGTTATAGGTGGGCTTTCAGGACCTGCTATTAAGCCAGTGGCTCTTCGTATGGTTTATCAGGTGGCACAGGCTGTTTCTATTCCGGTAATAGGAATAGGCGGGATTGAAACCGCCGAGGATATCGTGGAATTTATGCTTGCCGGAGCAACCGCTATCCAGATAGGCACCGCAAACTTTGTAAACCCAAGGGCAAGTGAAGACGCCGTTGAAGGGCTTGCCCGGTATGTGGCCGAGCAGAAATTAGGATCAGTAAGAGAGTTGATTGGAGGTCTTATCCTTCCCTAACCATGACGCCTCCTCTGAAAAACAATCCCGATCAGTTCTCCTTATGGGCACGAATACAGTCTTGGAGTCGTCTTCTCTTCAGACGTGATACCCCATGGAGAGTGAAGGCAATTCTTGGTTTTGCAATTGTCTATCTTCTTTCTCCCTTTGATCTTGTTCCGGACTGGATTATCGGTTTTGGCCTGCTCGATGACCTCACCGTAGTTTCCCTTCTTGTGGCCTGGGCTATTAAAATTGCTGAAAAGAAAAAAAACAAGGAACCATGAAAACTCATTTCCGCATATGTGTCTCTATTGGACGCAGTCGTATAGATGATGCTCTTGCCATCGCCGATTCTGTTGCGTTGCAGGCAGATGTTCTGGAGATTCGTCTTGATTATCTTCAGACTCCTGCTGTCTCCCCCTTTGTAAACACGTTACAGAAACCGCTTCTTTTTACCAACCGACCTGACTGGGAAGGCGGAGAATTTTCCGGCTTCGAAGAGCAGCGATTAGGTGCTCTGCTGGAAGCCGTTGCTGAAAATTGTGAATACGTTGATTTGGAACTTCTTGCACCAGAAGATTCTCATCAGAAAATGCGTATGGCCCTGCAGGGAAGCAGGACAAAACTTATTCTTTCCTGGCATAATTTTAAGGATACTCCCACACGTGAAGAACTGGTGGGACGGATGGCCTTGATGCAGGATAAGGGGGCTGATATCGGAAAAATAATTACAACGGCTCATTCACCTCGGGATGTTTTACGAGTTTTGCAACTACAGGAAGTAGCAGAAACGCTTGATTTTCCGTTGATAGCATTTTGTATGGGACAGCCAGGTGTTGTAAGTCGGGTTGCCACCTGCGCTCTTGGTGGCTATATGACCTACTGTGCGGTGAGTGATGAAGAAGCTACAGCACCTGGTCAGCTATCCATTGCAAGTTTGCGCGAAATACATTCACTGATGGGAGCATAGAGGATGGCTATTAATGGAAAAACAGTGCTGTATGGGATTCTCGGAAATCCAGTTAGCCATTCGCTGAGTCCTGCTATGCACAATGCGGCTCTTGTCGCTCTGTCAGTCAATGCAGTGTATCTACCCTTTCCAGCACCCGATATTGCTGCGGCGGTTACCGGTGTTCGAGGTCTTGGAGTAGAGGGGGTGAGTGTTACCATTCCTCATAAAGAAGATGTAATGACTCTGCTTGATCATATTGATCCGGTTGCAGAAAAAATTGGGGCTGTAAACACTATAGTCAATAACGATGGGATCCTTACCGGACTGAATACGGACTGGCTGGGTGCAACACGTGCTTTAGAGGAAGAAATTACTCTGAATGGCGCGCATGCCATCATCCTTGGTGCCGGAGGGTCGGCGCGAGCCATCGGTTTTGGTCTGCTTGAGAAAGGAGCAAACATTACTCTTTGCAGTCGAACTGAATCCCGTGGCCGGGCATTGGCTCATGAACTGGCTTGTCCCTGGATTTCTCTATCCGAGAGTGAAAAGGTGTCCGGAAACATTTTGATTAATGCAACCTCCGTTGGTATGGTTCCAAATATTGAGAAAAGCCCACTTCCAGAGGGGATTGTTTCCCGCTTTCAGGTGGTTATGGATATTGTATATGCTCCGATGAAGACCCGGTTGTTACAGGAGGCGGAGTCGAAGTCTTGCACCGTTATCAATGGTCTTGAAATGTTGTTGTATCAGGGGGTTGCGCAGTTTGAGATCTGGACAGGACGGTCTGCTCCGGTATCGGTTATGCGGGCGGCACTTACCGAGGCCCTTGCAAAGAAACAGTAACAGGAATAAAGAATGTTCCCCTGTCTAATACGAAATTTGAAATTCCACGTGATTAAAAAATGATAGAAATACAACCAGTATCAAAGATTGATGTAACCGTAACCGTTCCAGGCTCTAAGAGTTTGACCCAGCGTGCACTCATTGCTGCAGCACTTGCCGATGGCACAAGTACTCTGATTGGTCCTCTTGCAAGTGAAGATACAAGTTATACTTTAAAGGCGCTGGAGCAGATGGGAGTAAAGGTTGAACGAGGCGAAGATGTTTGGACAGTTTACGGCAACGGCGGATTACTTGCCACCCCTGAAGAGGAAATATACCTTGGCAACAATGGTACTGCGACTCGTTTTTTAACCTCTGTTACGGCACTCGGTCAGGGGGATTTTCAAATAAATGGTGAAAAACGTATGCAGGAGCGTCCCATTGGGCCACTGATGGAAGCATTGCAGGGCTGGGGCGTTGATATTACATCTGTAAACGGAACGGGGTGCCCACCTCTGCATATAAAAAGTAAAGGATTGGCTGGCGGGGCGACCATTCTTCCCGAGGGAAAATCAAGCCAGTACGTTTCCTCTCTGCTGTTGGTTGCCCCCTATGCCATGCAGGCTGCGACCTTGGAAGTACAAGGTGAAGTTCTCTCTAAGCCCTATGTGGCCATGACTCTGTCGGTAATGTACGATTTTGGGGTGAGCATTGAATGTGATGAAGAGTTTACCGCTTTTACCATCCCCCAGGGCAAGTATCGGGCCATGAAATATGAGATCGAAGGAGATGCCTCAAATGCTTCCTATTTCTGGGCAGCAGCTGCGATAACTGGAGGCAGGGTTACCGTGGCCAATGTTCCGGTTCCATCGTTACAGGGTGATGCAGATCTCGTCCCATTGCTTGCCAGAATGGGCTGTGAAATCACTATTGATGATGGTGGTATATCTCTTACAGGACGGTCTCGTTTGGAAGGTATCACCGTGGATATGGGAAATATGCCCGATGTCGTTCCTACACTTGCAGTGGTTGCAGCCTTTGCCCATGGGAAAACTGTAATTACTAATATTGCCCATTTACGGATTAAAGAGTGCGATCGTCTTTCCGCTACATTAACAGAGCTTGCAAAAATGGGAGCTAAGGTGGAAGAAGGAGATGATTATATGGTGATCCATGGCGATGGTGGTGCGTGTTTGCATGGGGCAGAAATTGAAACCTATAACGACCATCGCATGGCTATGAGTTTTGCTGTGGCGGGACTGCGGGTTCCAGGTGTCCAGATTACAGGCGAGAGCTGTGTTGCCAAGTCTTTTCCTGATTTTTGGGAGCGTTTTGCCAAGCTTGGCTGATATTTACTAGAATCGAAAGCTGTTGCTATAGCCCATTGGCCTTTGTTGCTCTCAGCACAATAAATCCGGCATTTTGATCAATACCCGGTTGCGGCGCTTCCATTTGGGTAACATTTCCAGGTGTCTGATAGAGGCTGGAAACAGCATTGGTGACAGAAAAACCCTGCTCCTTCAGAATGGTTTCAACCTGTCCTACGCTAAAAAATATAGCGTGTTCGTAGAACGGGTGCCCATCTTCTTTTTTCTGCTGCAGGTCTTTCCCCCAGGGCCCGGTAGCCGGAACAAAGCCTAGTAGTAAATGGCCTGTATCTTGTAAAACCCGGTTGGATTCAGCAAGAACTTCCCCCGCATTTTGCACAAAACAGAGGGTGAAAAAGAGTGAAACTCTGGAAATTGAGTTACTGGTAAAGGGAAGCGCTTCTCCGATTGCCTGACAGACGGTAACTCCTCTTTTTTTTGAAATATGGAGGGGAGCTATGGCAGGATCAATTCCAAAATCTGTGCTGAAACTTGAGGCAAAACGTCCGGGGCCAACACCGATTTCAAGTGCTGGCTGCCTATTGGGAAGTATCAGTGCTTTTACGGCTGCAGCTTCAATATCAAAGAGCAGGCTGTCTTCAAACCAGCTGTCATACTCATCGGCCCGTGCATGAAATACGGCTGAGTTACGCTCCCACTGTTTTTGGGCTTTCATTGGTCCTGTTTTTCGAAATTATTCTTCACCAGGAAGTAGAGTTTTCCTTCTGCCTTCATGCTCCCGGCTGCCGTTTTGGCGTAGTTCCCATTTCCCCAGAAGAGATCCGCACGCCCCGATCCTTTGATCGCAGAGCCCGTGTCCTGTGGAAATACAAAACGATGTATGGGAACCCATTCTGTAATTACTCCATCCTTATCGAGCAGCGGTTTGGTGCTAATAAGAAAGGCGAGGGTTGTTTGGGGGAGGACTTCAGGGTCAATCGCAATGGAGCGCCCTGCAACGAGCTGCTCGCCAAGATTTCCAATTGGATCACCATCGGGGGCCCAGTTGAAAAAGATGTACCTGGTATTATGATTCAGGATTTCACTCTGCTCATCCGGATGCTGCTGCAGGTAGGTTCTGATACTTGGAATAGATGCCTCTTCAAGACTCATTTTCCCCTGGTCAACCAATAGTTTCCCAATGGAAAAATACTCACGGCCGTTGGAGCTTGCAATATGAATAGAGCGAAGCGTACCGTCCGGTAACTGAATCTTCCCGGATCCTTGAACATGCAGGATAAAGGCATCAACCGGATCATCTAGATAAACCAGCTCATTGCCATCAGCTATTCCCTCGGTCTCAATTTCCTGTCGTGTCCAATAGGGAACATATCGATTATTCTTATCTCTGCGTTTAATGATGAGGGTTCCAGTGGCGGCATCTTTTATACGAAGAAGTGAATCGGGCGGACTGTACAATGGATAGAGGTAGGGCGCTTTCTTGTGCAGACTTCCCCTGAGCAAGGGCTCGTAATATCCGGTGATCAGCATTTCGCCTCTGGGGTGTTCGTCTCTTCCAGCTGCCTGATAGCTTGTATAATTTTCAGCTATTATGCGGGCGAGTTCATCGGCGCTTGGGTCCTGTTTAAGGATATCAATAAAGGAGTTCATTGATTCTCGCATCCAGGTAATGGGATAGGTGTCCGATCCCAGGGTAAGCGAGGTATCGTCGGGAAGTGTATTTAAATAGTGTAGTTGACGGACAGCCCCGGTAAGCAGATGTTCAAGTTGTAAATCATCGTTGAACACGGGTAAATCGTTTGATAAGAGTTTGTCAAGTGGTCCTTTGCTACAGCCATTCAACAACAGACATATCCCTGTGAGTACGGTAAGAAATATGGAAATTCTTTTTCTGATCATAGTTTCGTTATTTGATGGCTTCGGCCAGCTCACTTACTGTCATGGCGTAGCGATTTGAGTGATTCCATTCGGTTATGGCCTGAAAGTTGGGATATCCGGCTATATATCGTTTGCCACCGCCTTTTCTAGGATCTATTTCCAGGCCAACAATGCTGAGTGGACGTTTTTCAGGAGGGATAGGGAGGGCGATGGATTGTTCTTTTTGAACTATCAGATAATCCACCACACCTTTTCTTCCTTTCTTGTTTGCTGCAATGAGTTCGGCTCCTTTTAGGGATGATCCTATGTCGACATAGAGGGGGGCATCAAGGGTCCAGTGGAAATGATGGAGATAGTTGGCAATTGATGCCAGAATATCTTCAATGGAGTGAAAAACATCATTTCGTTTATCCCCATCAAAGCTTATTGCATACTCTCGAAAGCTGGAGGGGATAAACTGGGTCTGCCCAAAGGCACCTGCATAGGAACCCTTTATCAACCGTGGATTATAGCCATTTTCTTTGCAGAGAATAATGAATTCGACTAATTGTTTACGAAAGAATTCCGATCTGCGGGGGTAGGCATCAAACAGGGTGTTTAAGGTCTGAAAGACATTGAAGCCTCCACTGTAGGTGCCAAAACGAGATTCAATCCCCCATATGGCAATAACCACTTCTCTGTCAACGCCAATTTCCTGCTCTATTCGATCAAGGACTGCCCGATGTTTTCTGAGTTTCTTCTTTGCCTTTTTTATGACTGAGTTGGTTATAAAACGGGGGCGATACTTGTAGTAAGGTTTGGCCTCCCACTGGGTATCCATAAGAACAAGTACTTTACGCTTGATCTTGACTCCCTTGAAGGTGGCGTTCAGCTCAGATTGGGTCAGGTTATGGCTTGTCTTAAGTTCCTGAAAAAGAAGCTTGTACTTCTCTTGACTAAGATCAATCAGCTGCCCATCTTTGACGCGATCAGCGGCGGGGATTGTATTCTCTGAAATTCCAGTAGAGGGGCTGAAGGTGAAACAGAAGAGTAAAATAAAAATTCTTGTCAGGAGGCTTTTCATTTTAGTCAGGCCATTATTTAGGAAGGATATGTCGAATGAAACAGAGCAAGAAATTCATCGAGCATTTCTGCGGGAAGATTGTTGATGCCTGCTGCTGCCGTTCTTCCTCCCCCGGTGGGGAAAGCTAGGCAGAGTGTATCAGCATTTTGTCTGTTATTTAGAGGCGCTCTTACGCTGATACGTAGAGTGGAGTCGTCGTTTTCAACGATAAGTGCATGGGCAGCGTTTTTTTTCTCACGTGCACGCAGGTTGGAGTAGACTCCAGAGACACGCCTGGCCCAGGGGGCATTGGGGAAGGTGTAAACCCTGTTGTTTTCTTTAGGTTCCATCTCCTGCTGTTCCATGGCAAGAGCCATGTCTTCCTTGAATCCCTGACGAAGCGTTGCAAGATCTGAGGAATCTGCAAGAAACATAAAAGGATCTTCGAATGGATGCAAAGCAAGATACAGGGCTTCGGGAGTAAAATGAAGATCACTGATATCTGCTCCGTAGCCGTTGTAATTCAGTAACTCTCCAAGCTCACGTAGTTGTGTCAGTTGCCCGCTACTAAGAGATAATGATTTTGCAGCTTGCTGTGCAGAATCGTGGAGGTTATCGCCATATGCAGCGGCCACAGCCCAGCTTCTATATTTTCCGTCGAGCAGTTTGTCTACGATGAGCGAAGTGCAAACCGTTGGGGATGGATCAATATGGGTGATTAGCTGGCTCGTGTCAGGAATATCTCCTGCAAAGTGATGATCGATATAGGTGACGCTGTTGTTTTGATCGAGCAGAGCCAGGAGGGGATCACGGTTGGAGTTAAGTGATATATCAAAAACAGTGATGCTACTGTCCTGGGCCGTGCTGATTTTGCTGAGGAGCTTGATGTCACGTTTGACCCCGGTGATCAGAGTGGCTCCGGGGACTGGCGCTTGCAGACGAAATTGATGGAGAGCAAGTATCCCGTCTGCATCGCCGTTAAAGACATCAAAGTGCATTACAGTGCTACAGCCTTAGCCCCAGGGGACTGCCAATATTGGCAAGGTTGAATAACACACTGATTACGTGGTCGCCGGGTGTATATTTTGATTTAAGCTCGAGGGACCAGCATGCGGGTTTATACAAAAGAGAAATATTCTGTTCAATAATCTGGTCTGAGGAAATAGAATGCTGCAGGTCATAGAGTGCAAATATTGTATCGAAAAGCTGAGCTCTTGCTTCGATATTAAATTGTTCAGTGGAGCCCTCATCACCGTATCTGTAATCAAGGTTTAGATAATCGCCCCGACTGTTTTGATAGGATCCTTCAAGAGTGTGCGAAACGAAACCATCGCCGTATGGATCAATGTCGGTCTTGTAAATAATCCATCCCTTGTCCATAGGATTCAGACGCAATTTCACGTTGACGTCTGAAAAGGGAGTGTCTGATTGTTCATCCTGAAAGTCGTAGCTTTGTTGGATCTTTAGATACCCGTAATCTTTTTCTGTTTTCTTGCCATCGGCACTACTACCAAAGAGGTTGAAAAAGTTGTCGAGTCCGTAAGAAACGGCGTTTTCGGCACTTTTACGATCTACGCCATCAAACTCAGGCAGGTCATCCTGGTCGGGGTCTGAACGGTAATCGTAGGCGACAAAGGGTCTGAAGTTATGAGTAAGACCAGAGTCTCCGGATCCAAAGTTAAAATCTCTTAAGAGGGTTGTGCCAATTTCGGCATTAAAGTCTCCAAGCAAACGGTTTTGACTGGTTCCCTTGTCCCATTCAGCATCTCCATTTGTCTGGATAATGTAATAAGTATCGCGAAGACCAACTTCGGCACGGGCCTCAAGATAGGGACTTAAAGGAATTGGTGCACTCAGACGAGGGTAGATATCAACTCGGTGTCCACCCACGCCGTTTTCTCGATAATAATTGACGTAATCAGTGTCCCAATCGACGGTGAGGGAGGTGTCTCCGATTGACTTACTGCCCGTAAAATCTAAACTTGGCAGTTTCCAGAGAGGACTTTCGGGGGTGGTTCCTGGGACTGCCAGTCCCGTGTCAGGATCAATAACTGGATCCGGATCCTCCCGGACATCGTTGATACCTAAGAAGACACCTTCAAGCGCCATGCCATCCCATGCCTTAAGGACTTTCAAGGAGTTTTCACGGATATCACTGGTTTTGTTTTGGAAACCACGACCAAAGACTTCACTGAAACGATCGTCTGATTCCTCAAATCCGGTTATTCCGTTGTTGAACTCTGTCAGGTAGTCTCTGTCGGAAACGATATCAAGATCAATACGGGAAACGACATCGTTGGCAAAATCGTGATCAAGCTTTCCTCTCACCCAGTATCTGTCCTGATTGGTATGAGTGTAATCTGTCTTTTCCCAGTATTCAGTTTCCGATGGATCAGATAGTTTATCGTCCAGGTAACTAGCCATTAAGGCACCCTTTTGACGATCATCCAAGATGTAGCGGTACTCTATGCCGGGCATAAAACCGCGGTTTGCATAATATTCAGGATACAGGGTAATATCCGATGAATCGGAGAGATTGACAAAGAGAGGCAGGTTGAAACCAAAACCACTGCGATCTGAATTTGAGATTTCCGGGAAAAGTAAACCGGTTTTTCGTTTGTTTCCTACGGGCACCATCATCCAAGGAGTGTAGAGAACTGGGATATCTTTAATTCGAAAAGTTGCATGTTTCATAACTGCGTATTCACCCTGAGTAACGACGGTGTCACTGGCAGCAAAACTCCATGGCGGAGTATTTTCTTCCGGAACTTTACAGGTTATTACCCATCCATTTTCAATGTGATAGGTATTAACACCTGTTTTTTCTACGGTTTCACCTTCAAGGTGAAGGTCCATGGCATCACGCAGAATGGTAGCTTCCTTAAATGTCCCTGTTTCCGTGTTCAGATCAAGAACACCTTCGTCTGCAACAAGTTGGTCCGTATCGTTGCTGACGGATACGTTACCCTTTGCCTTAATGGAGTTTTGGCCAACGTCGTAAGCGACCCAGTCGGCCTTTATTGTCATTTCAGTTTTGGTGCGAGGGGTGGTGTCAAGCACAACTTCCTGAGTCACAACTTCTTCAACCGCTTCTCCAGGTTCTTCTTCGAGCAGAATAGACCAGTCGGAAGGCTCTGTCTTTTCAACATTTGATTTTGCTGGCAGAATTCGAATTTTGGTAAGAACAACATTTCCCTCGGCAATAACACTTTGAGGGTTCTCAAATCGGAGGACCTTGTCTGCCTCAATCTGCCATTCGTCGGTTTTGACGGTGTCAGCCAGACCAAGGCCAGGCTGTACAGCAAAGGCCAGTAGAGAACCGACGCAAAGAGAAAAGGTGGTATAAGGGCGGCAATTAAAGAGCTTTGTCACTGATAACTCCTTGAAGATTCGATTTTTTTCATGTCTAGAAAAAGGGGCGACAATGAAATGCTTTTTTTATAAAAATAAACTGTATGGATTTTGAGAGATAATCGCCTTGTTTAAAGGGGAAAAACTCCTTGTAACCCTGATTAGTAAAGGGTAATTCCATCAACGTAGGAAATGTACGAGGATGGAGAGTTAGTGTCAAGTTTAAAATCACATGTTTGTCTTGATAATAACAGGAAATTATTTTACTTTCAGCTTGCATTGTAGTGTGTTTTTCAAAAGAAGGACAGGAATTTTCTTGCCTTTCCGTGGAAAATCATTATCTATATTGCATTATAAGTACGATCATCCCTTCTTTTTCTGCATATCAGCCGCACTCTTTTCCGTTGATTATTTTTAAAATTGGCTTTCGTGATAAATAGGGTACTATTCTCTTCTAGGTGCCATCTATTGCAACTATGTGTCGAGTGCAGTAATATTGGGGTTTGATGATTGAGTTGATTTGTTTTTTTGCTGCAGGTTTACAGGCATCAAAAGGATAATGATATCCGGGATGTTATCCGGGGAATTGTATGTAAAAGAGATTGAAAGGAAATAATGTGATCTCTTTTACAATAGTAGTGTCAGAAATTTTGCAGGTTCACTGGTCTCATCGTGACGCCTTAAAGCTCAAACCGGTTCATTGTGTGCCGTGATGAAAAGCTTGGGCAAAGTACTGACAAAATGTAAGACGGGAAAAATAGTGTTTTACTGTTCCTTCCTGTTTGAAAAATGTAATAACTTTCATTGAGAGAGTTATCAGAAATGTTCCGAAGATGGGCCTAGCCTTTTTTCGGTAAAGGAAAAATTATGGTAGATAAAAAAGCAGAGCCAAAGAAAAAGGCTGTGCAGGAAAAAATTGTTAAGAAGGTCTCGACTGGTGCATGGTGGAAGAGTACAGCTAAAAAAGAAGTGGTAAAAGAGGTAGTAGTGGCTTCTACCGATAAAAAAGAATCGTTAGAACCTGAGAAGGCTGCTGCTTCCGGGACACGGAAAAAAGCTGCTCCAAAGAAAAGTGCTGCTCCAAAGAAAACTCCCGCAAAGCCCAGAGCTCCTCGAAAGAAGCCGGCTCCAAGAAAGAAACCTGTCAGCAAAGTTGCGGCGACTGTGGAGACGGTAGCAGAACAAACTGCTGAGGTTTCTTCCGATTCCGGTAAATCTCTTGCTGGGTCACAGATCATTGCTGAGCCAAAGGTAAAAGTACCAGAAGCCCCAAAAGTTGAGCCAAAGGTAAAAGCGCCAGAAGCCCCAAAAGTTGAACCAAAGGTAAAAGCGCCAGAAGCCTCAAAAGTAGAGCCTGCTGAAGAACCCACACCCAAAGAAAAACCTGCTCGTTCTCGTGGCAGGGGGAACCAGAATGCAAAAACATCGGGAACCGCAAAGAAGCCTCAATCTCAGCCGCAACCTCAGCCGCAATCTGAAAAACAGGTTCCTCAGGAAAAGCCACAGACGCTAAAGCTTCTTATCAATGCAGAGGAGCCTGAGGAATGTCGATTGGCACTTCTTGCCGATGGGCTGCTAGAGTCTATTCACGTCTCCACCGTTTCGTCTAAACAGACTAAAAATAATATCTATAAGGCAAAAATTGTTGCCATTGAAAGTAGTCTCCAGGCAGCATTTGTGGATTATGGTACTGACAAGAATGGTTTCCTTCCCTTTAATGAGATTCATCCTGAATATTATAAACAGGAGATAAGTGAGGAAAATAAAAGATATATTGAGCAGCATCAGTGGAAAAAACTAAGAGTCACCGAGGTGCTTGAACGGGGGCAAGAGGTTCTTGTTCAGGTCGTGAAAGAGGAAATTGGGAATAAGGGAGCGAATATGACCAGTTATCTCTCCATTCCGGGACGGGGGGTGGTCTTGATGCCCGGTTCTGATTCCTCTGGTATCTCACGAAAGATCAGTGGTGAAGAGCGTCGTTCTCAGTTGCGCGAGATTATGGATTCGCTCAATATACCCGAAGGTGTCGGCTGGATTGTTCGTACGGCAAGTAAGGATGTGACCAAGACTGCCCTCACCAAAGATGTACGTTCACTGTCAAAGCTCTGGAAAGAGATCAAGCTGAAAGGTCAGATGCTCGAAGGTGTTGGCAGGGTGTATCAGGATCACGATTGTGTTCTGCGATTTTTACGGGAACACTTTGACCCGGAGATTAAAGAAATTCTCGTGGATGATCTGGCGGCTCTTGAAAAGGTTAAAGATTTTCTTGATATGCTGCCAAGTAAGCAAAAAGGTGCTAAGGCCAGATTGCATAAGGGATCACGTCCTATTTTTAATCAGTTTAATGTTGAAGATCAGATTGAATCCATTTATCAGCCCCAGGTACAACTTCCCTCGGGAGGTTCTATTGTTATCGACCCAACGGAAGCACTCGTTGCCATCGATGTAAATTCCGGTTCAACCGGTAAGGGAAAGAATTTCGAAGAAGCGATATTTAAGGCCAATATGGAGGCAGCGACCGAGCTTGCCCGCCAATTGCGTCTTCGTGATCTTGGTGGTTTGATTGTCGTGGATTTTATTGATATGCGTATCAGTAGAAATATCCGTGAAGTTGAACGTCAGATGAAGAATGCAATGAAGCGGGATAGGGCGAAGGTAGATATCAGCCGGATTTCCAAGTTTGGCCTTATGCAGATTTCCAGACAAAAACTAGGTGCTCCCATTGAGACCAGTAATTACCGCGTCTGTGAGCATTGTAAGGGGCGTGGTATTGTACGCTCCGTTGAGACACTGGCTCTCTTTTATCTGCGTCGTATCCAGACGGGAGCAAGTAGGAAAGAAGTCGTTAAAGTCGAGTGCCATTTCCCCTTGGATGTAGCTCAGTATCTTCTTAATAATAAGCGAAATGAGATCGGTGAAATGGAATCTAGGAATAAGATCGATATTATTATTGTTGCCGATCCCACTCTCAAACCCGCTGACCATGAAATAATTTGTCATAAACAGGAAAAAGAGATTAAAGGTGGAAAACAGGCTTGAGGAAAAAATTGAACTAGGGTATATAATGCCATTCATATGCATTAGTAGCTCAGCTGGATAGAGTACCTGACTACGAATCAGGGGGTCGCAGGTTCGAATCCTGCCTAGTGTACCAGTAATTTAAGGCACTTACCGTTAATTCGGTGAGTGCCTTTTTTGTTGTTTTTTGCTTTTTGGTACACCACCTGGTGCACCCTCTCGTTTTCTCCAATTATTCCCTAGGGAAAGTTTTCTTTATCATCTGAAAATTCCCAATTACTGCAGATCTATTGGCGCGCATTCCTTAGCGAACCGTCTAACTATCTGTAACTATGCGTTAAAACTGGTTTCGGGTGTTGACTTCCCTCTTGGTATGTAGAATAATTCTACATGAAAGCCCATTAAACCAATGGAGGTATAACGATGGCACGAATAGAGAAAGGAACAACTCTGAAGCAAACAAGACCCGACTTTTCAGAAATGGCAAAGAAGTGGCCCTCTTCGCATGTGGAGCGTTCCAGGGTAGGTGAATTTACTGGTGGAATAATTGCTCCAGGAACTATGGCTAACTTAGACTCCAAAGGCCAAGGAGTTCCAGGAGCAACTCATGTGGGTCGAAGAGTGGTCTATCCATGTATGGGGATTGTTAAGTGGCTTGAAGACAGAGCTGAAAGGACAGTCGTCAGAAGAGTGGGGTTAGTGACTAAAAAGGAGGTGCCCAAATGAGAATAAATAATAAACCCCGATGGATTAATTCAATCCAATCGGGGTGTAAGATCAAAACTCCCTGCCAAGAGTTTGTATACTGTAATATAGCATTATTTCAGATGTTTAACAACAGTGAAACGCACCAGGAGATCAAGTCAACCGCCAAGCTCAGTCAATCTCCTGATGCTACCCCTTCATTTGCCAAGAGGATCGCTAAATCTAGCGTATCTGATCATTGCTTGCAACTTCTAGTGATGGAGGTGCGAGTATGACTCCTGAAGCAACACGACAGACGATTGAAATCGGTACAGTGGTAGGATTGCTCATCACTACAGGTTTTATAACAGTAAAAGGCAGAAGACAGTGGCATGCCAAATGCCCATCGTGTGGTTGGGAGACCAAAGGTGACATCTCCAACATGAAAAGACTGAAGAGCTGTGGAGGGTGTGGTCGTACTGATGCCCCCTTACGCTATGGCGCAGCATCAAATTCCACAGAGTTTAAACGTAAAGGTATACTTGAAGTCTGGAAAGTTGCTGCCGAATTACCACAGGATATAATGTTTGGGATCTACCCAATGTTCAGCGAGCCACCAATGAATCCAGAGTCTCTGGATTTAGTCAGGTATGGTGATTTCGTCATTGATATTGATTCTGGTGACAAAGCGCTTGCTGATGCTATTAAGATTATTGAATGGTTTATGCTGTGGTATGGCATAAAACCTGACCAATGGAAGATTTTTTTGTCCGGTAAGAAAGGAGTACACCTGGAGCTTTCGGAGAATATTCTTGGCACTAATGCTGGGTCAACATTCTTAATGCTTGCGTACAAACGACTTGCGAAGCACCTCGAATCTAAGCTTGATATCACCCTGGATACCTCGATGTATAATATGGGAACAGGTAAGCCTTATAGGCGGCCAAATATCATGCGTCCAGAAACTGGGACCTGTAAAAGACAGATATTCCATGAACAACTCAACAGCATAAAAACACAGGAACAGTACATAGCAGCATGCAGTGAGCCAGGACCAACGTGGGAACCAGAGAACACCTTGGTAAACCCTACAGTCGCTGAAACCATGCAAGAGTATCTGGTGGAGTCTGAAGCCTCATGGACAAGTACTGCAGATAGACCTAATGTCGACATAAAAGCGCTGCTAGATGACACGCCATCCTGCATTGAGGTTCTTCGGAATTTAACGGAAATGCATTCCAATGGTGCGTCGTTCAATGACATAGCAATGCAACTCTCCTGCTATGGAATCGATGTCGGAATGACAGTGGATGAGTTCCTGGCATTTGCTAAGGTGTTCATTGAAAATTATCCTAGCAGTTCTCTTGGAAACTCAATCAAAGGTAGATATTACAACTGTAAAAACCGGTTCGAAAAAATGTCCCGATCAGGCAGTCAGCATTCCTGCGGTGGTGTTAAGGCACTCAGGATATCCGGTTTTGAATGTAATGGTTGCGCTTTACATGACCCGTTTTATGGAATTGATACTAGTGAGTTTGGTAATCAATCGTTGCTTGAGGGTGCGAGTTTAACGCCCCTGCCTACTCCTACAACGACTATATTATCCACGATACCATGGGAGCCACTAGTTTCCGTTGACATCCCATTGTTACCTCCTATTGATCGCTCAATGATGCCTGGTGTGTTAGCTGATCAGGTTCTCTCTGTCGCAGAACAAACAGAGACGCCACCTGAGCTGGCTTTCACTTTAGGGCTCGCAACTGCCGCAACAGCATTTCAGAAGAAATACGTCATAGAAACAGCAGCACCTCACACTGAACAGTTATCTATATACGCTGTTGCAGCCCTTGAATCAGGGAATCGTAAGTCAGCAGTTGAAAAGATAATGGTGTCTCCACTACGAGGATGGGAGGCTGACAAAAGACGTGAAATTCAATCACAGATTGAAGAAGCAACGGTTCATCGTGATGCGGAGGATATAGTATTGAAAGGATTGAAGCGCCGATTGATCAAAAAGACTGAAAAGGAAAACATTGAGGACATCAAGAAGCAAATATTTGTTTGTGAGCAGGCTCTAACCGAAGTTCCTGTCCCCCCAAGAGTATGGGAACAGGATATCACGCCAGAGCACCTTGGCACAGTGATGAATGATCACAATGAATGCATGGGGGTGTTCTCTTCTGAAGGAGGAATATTTGAGACATTAGGTGGACGGTATAACAACGGAATATCAAATATCGACCTTTTCTTACAGTCACACTCAGGCGATCCGGTCAGAGTCAGCAGAGGTTCAAGGCCTACTGTGAATTTAACAGCACCCGCATTATCTATGGGGATCAGTCCTCAACCTTCTGTGTTGAAATCCATGTCAAACAGTCCAGGGTTCAGGGGGCGTGGCTTACTGGCAAGGTTCATTTACTTTTTACCAGCATCTCCTCTTGGAATGCGTAAATTAATAAATCTACCAGCCGCCAATCTTCTGGCTGACATATACTACACAAACACTATCAAGGCTGTCCTGAATAAGCCGCATCCAGATGAACCACAGGTAATCAAGATGTCGAAGGAAGCACATAATGCATGGATCGACTTCTCACTGATTGTTGAACATGATATGCGAGATGATGGAAGGTTTGCCCACATAAAAGACTGGGCAGGTAAATTACCAGGACTCATAGCCCGCATAGCTGGAATATATCACTGCCTGATAAATAGTGGTGATAAGTTGTCAGGTGAAACAATGCAGATGGCATTACAGCTCAGTGAAGTCATCATCGGGCATTCATTTGCCGCTTTTGATCTAATGAGTGCTGATGAAAAGATGGAACATGCCCGTGTAATAAACAGGTGGATCATTCGCAAAGGTCATACTTCATTTACAGAATGGGATTGCTGGCAATCTCTAAGACGGCAATTTGAGAATGCTGATGAGATGAGGGCGTGTTTGAATGTGCTCTCTCTGCATTCTATTGTGAGGTGTAACGCTGGGGTATATGAAGTCAACCCGAAGGTACATTCTAAATAGTACCGAATAAACGTACCAAACGTGTTGTGTACGAAGTGTACGGTTTCCTAGAATATAAAATAAATAAGTATCTCCAAAGGCATTTTACTATAAGTAAGTAAGTATTTAATGTAGCAGGGATTATTATATTTTAGTTATTCTTTCAATTTTATACATTCTATGAAACCGTACACAACGTACACAACGTACACAGTACAAGCGGCTAACTTTCACTAAATGATACGAACTAAAGGATTGAAAATGTATAAAACCACAGAAGAAACCCTGAAGAAAACCGTCAACGAATTTACTGGCAAATTGAATATGATGCAACAGATGGCCAAAGACCAGGAATCGAAAATCTCCTTAACTGTAGCAATGATGTTGGTAAATAAATTAGCTGCACAGCAACACTCTCCTCCAGCATTTTGTCCTGATGGGTGTCATCATTGTTGTGAAAGCTCTAAAGGCCATGTTTACGGTTTTGGTGATGCACTCATCACAACCATCCAAAACTACCCCCTAATGTTGGAGCTGTTTAAGAACGACATGCTTTCAAGAAACAATGAAACTTGCCCGTTATTATCCAGTGGGAAGTGCATGATCCACGATAGGAAACCGTATATGTGCGGCAGTTATCGGCCAGTTAAAACAGCAAGTGGATCTTTTTCGTGTATGTATCGAGAGTCTGTATTGCAAGAGAATGCTGATTTCAAAGGTACTAAGTCCGAGATACCGTTTGACGAGGCCGCTGGATTTGCTACACAGTCTATTTTCCCTACAGGACTCGCAAGTCAGTATTTCTCTAGTGTTGCTGAAGGTACTCGTTGGGTGATTCTGAACCTTCCGCACCTGATGAGTGAGAAGACACTTGAGGTGTTATTGGGTGTATCTCGAAATTCAGGAGACATCCTGAGGGGGTGTGAGCGAATGACGCCTGTGAGCCACTGAGTGCACCGTGACGGAACGAAGAGTAGATTCTTGTGCTTTGTGTATGGTTTTGTGTGCGGCGATGTGTTACCGTGCGGTAACACATTTTGCACCCTTACCTAACTATATGGATAAATGATGTCATTTGAAGAGCGGATCGAAGAAATCGTTAAAGCTCGAGCTGCGTTAGAAGAACGATGTCTGCGTCCGAGAAAAGCTACAGGCACACCACCTAAGCTTATAGATCCTAATAATTTGACCAAGAAACAACAGATGGAATATCAAGCTTGGGAAATTATGACTCTTAAAGACAAAGGTAAGTCTCATCAACAAATAGCATGGGAGCTCGGCATCAGTAAGCGCACTGTCCTGTATCGGATAGCAGCACTTAAGAAAACAATGATACCGATAGCACGAAACTCTGGATCTGATAGTTCTAGGTTGTGATCAAGACTAGTCAAACAGAATGATTACAGGCTCGGTTACAGGGAATTGTAGCCAGGAAATATCGGCACAGTCAGTGTATGTGTTGGCGGCATGGCAGAGGCGGGCTTTAGAGTTTTGGGCTCAATCAGCTAAAAGGTGCCGATTGAAATGTACAGTAGACATTGTAAATGTTGTAGATGCACTTAAAACATGATTCTCACGATATTACACTTTTCAAATTTACAGTTGTGCAACCTGCTGATATCATAGTGCAATAAAAGCACAAAGGGTGCATCAACGAAAATATTAACTGATAGGACTTCATCATGGTAATAAAGAAAATAATTTCAGGTGGTCAAACAGGTGCAGATCAAGCAGGCCTTGATGTTGCCATTAAGCATTCAATTCCTCATGGTGGTGCTATCCCCAAAGGTCGTATGACTGAAGATGGTGTTCTTCCTGAACAATATAACTTGATAGAAATGTCCACCAAGAGTTATCCAAAACGCACTGAAAAGAACGTTGTCGATTCTGATGGAACTTTAATTATAACCCATGGAACGTTGGCAGGTGGATCACTGCTGACACGTAAAAAGTGTGTACATCATGAGAAACCAGTTCTTCACCTGAATATGAACAAGGTTGATGTTGATGAGGCCATTGTGTTGTCGTCTGATTTCATTGTGGACAATGGCATTGAAGTTCTGAATGTTGCCGGATCACGTGCATCGAAAGACGCTTTGATTTATGGCAAAACGTTTGATGTTGTAGAGGGTGCCGTTGCATGAAGATAGGGTATGGTCAAGCCTGACATAACAGTAGGGATGTAATTATTAATGATTGCATGAAATGGCAGAGCTTAGCACTGGACATTCACGGATAAATCTGGTCTGTCCCCCAATACTCCTAAAAAATGGTAGTTTAGAATCGCTCAATTATTATCTCATAACCCTCCTCGTCAAGAACCTTCTTCAATTCCTTCAGAGCCGTTGAGTCCCTGATCTCAACAAAAGTTAGGTTGCTCCCTGGCCTATCGCCTTTAACAAGGGCTACTCCAGGTACATCCTCAATCATTAAATCCTCAAGAAAGTGAAATGCTAAGGATTCGGAACTTTCATCCATATAATATTTATCGTTCCATTCCTCAGCTTCCCAGGAAGATCCATCAACTTCCTCATCTAAATTACCAATGAAAAATTCTGGGTCCGTGCCTTCACTTTGATGTCTGCTGCATTCGTCAGTATCACAGATGCCATTTGCAATGATGTATTTCCAAAGAGACTCATTTGAAGACGTATCAACATCTTTTATTTTTTCTAAGTACTCCCTGAGTATTGGAAGTACTACTGGATCGTCATTGGGCTTTGAAAGGTATAATATTGAACAGGCAATCTCTCCCTTTTCAATATAGAGAACAAGTGATTTTTTGGTAGCTGCAGTTATTAAGGTGGCTTGGCTACCTTTATATTGCTGCTCCTGTTCTGTGGCCTCCACTGTCTCAGATCCTTTTTCTTTTCTGAGGTATGACAAATTAGACACGCTATATGGACTTCCTGTACCAGGATCCATCCCACCACTCGGGGGCTGGTTCGAAACCTGTTGCCTGCCAGTAGGATCGACGTAGACAGAATCTTCGCCACCGAACACAGCACACACATTCTTCGACATACGTTTTGATAAAATAATAGCCACGTCGATCATTGCTGCACGGCGGCCCACGGTCCATTCATTCTCTTTTTTGTAATCTGTACCCGGAGTAGGTGCAGGGTCTGGGATCGACAAGTCTCCTTGCTGAATTACTCCATTAACGTTCAACTTAGGTAATAGCAGTGCGCTGCCAGGTGGCACTAGGACAACAGGCACAGTTTGGTAAACTGAACCCATCCAACGAACTACCAGATATGGATACGTAATATTATTGCCCATGCTTTTACCCTATGTTGTTGCTCATAGGAGCGTTTATGTTCTTAAACTTTCAATAAGGCTATTCAACTTAGTGAGACTATTTCGCATGCTCCATACCTTCCAACCTTGTTGTTCCGCAGTAACTGCACTTTTTGAACTAATCACTATAGCGATACGTTTCTTTGGCCAACCGAGTTCTAAGCTGGCTACAATATTACCTCTATTGTTAATTACGTTGATACCTACTTCCGGAATAGGGGCGTCGTATTTTTTTAACTGATTAATCACTCCGTGTAATGCAGGGTCTGCAAGAGAATATATACCTGCCCAACCAGAGTCGACTTTTATATTTTGTTCATTCCTCAATTGATTAATTAGTACGGTCTCGTCGTGTCTTACGAATAAATGTCTATGATACGGTTGTTTTCGGTGGCAATCAACACAAAGAACTTTGAGATTACTTACACTGTTATCGTTTTTCACACCATTAATATGATGAACGTGTAGTAGCCTTTTGTGGAAACTCATATCGAGGCCACATAGGTTGCAGATATAATTATTACTTTTCTTCAAGCTCTTGGAAACATTTGGCCAATCTTTTGTATAGCCAGCATACTCTGTGTCTGCTACGCCTGAAGGAGTGAATTTGAAGAATGAACTGTATGTGTCAAAAAATTCGGTAAGATTAAATGAGCTGAATACTTTCTTTTTATTGGTGTTCTTATAGCCTTTGTAATTGAGATGGGCCAGACAAAGTTTACAAATTTTAAGTTCCGTTTTCCCTTTAATCTGTTTTCCTGTTTCTTTGTCTTCACCAGACACCGGAAAGATACCATTAAGATTATTTGTTACTATGTAACGATCAAATCGGCCTCTTCTTCTCATTTCATCAAGCTTACTGCAATCTGCGACATGGTATTTATTTCCTTTGTCACCACTTTCTAATGCAACTCCAACCCAACGTCCGTGGTCTTTAATGTAGAGAAGTACCTGCCTGCCCTGATAACTTGCAAGACCATCATCAAAATCAATATCTTCGAGATTAACTTCAAAGCCTTTTCCTAATTGAGTATCAATTGGCTCGATTGGCTTTATTTCATTGGATATTTCAAACTTTACTTGCTCCGCTCCCATTTCATGAACAGCTTCCCAGAGGAGCGATAAATCAACAGATAGTTTCATCTAGACACCATCAATAATCTTTCTAATTTGAATATCCGCATTTGTAATTACGCGAAAAGATACACGCCGCGATTTTATTTTGTTTTCAGTACCATCTTCATTTGTTACCAAGTGAGATGAGGCTAACCCTACCGCTGCAAATGAATGTTTTATCCATTTTTTTTGTTCAGTGACAAGTTGAGGGATACTGTATGAAAACTTTAAAACACTGCGAGTTCTGTTTTGAGAAAGGGACATATTGTTGAAATATGCGTCTTCTGACGATTTACCATTTCTCCATTCTGAAGATGTGTGACCTTCTATCCTGATCTCATCAATGCTATCTTTATAGTGATCTAGGACAATTAAGTAGCGAGGGATAAAGTCATTGAGTGTATTTTTAAATTCTTTTTTTAATGTACTTTTACCTGTGTCAAAGAGAACTTCAGGAGAATCAAATTGAAATGATAGCGTTTCTTTGTCAATTGATGCTTGCCAGTTTGTTAAATCAGCAGCAAATTCAGTGTTAAGTGCTTCAAAAATAGCAACTTGATTTTCCTGATAAGCGACTGCAATGTCTTTGATTTTATCCCGTTCACTTGAGACATGTTTCATAAAAGCGATGGCAATAAACAGAAAGACCATCATTAAACCTGCCATTAGGTCAGAAATAGTTAACCAGTGCTCTCCGTCACCATCCGATTTTTTAGAAGAGAAAATGTAATTACTGGATGCCATTACTTACCTCTACTGCTGGGTTATTAAATTCATTTGATTGACTAGCTTAGAATAATCTTTGACGAATTGGTTACTGATTTGACCTAATGCTTTACCCATTTCACTCATGACACGGTTGAGTTCTTGTTGCATAGAGGTGTCAATCATTGAGAGTTGTTTTTCTACAGCTTCTCCTGTCTTGCCGACTTGTTTTTGTAGCTCTGAATCAACGTTTGAGAAAACTTTATTCATATGTTGCGATTGAGACGAAAAAACATCATCGAGAGACGCTTCAAGCCGTTTTTGCATGTCTTCAATACTTTGAACAACAGTTTGCCGAACAGATGCTGTATCAGTATTCAATGCTTGATTTGCCTCTACTAAGCTTTGGGTTAGTCCCTTTGAGTCATCAACCAGGTTGATTATCATTTCACGAACATGTCGGTTTAAGTCGTCAACAGTATCTTTTAAATGGTCTTTTATTACTTCAGTCTGTTTACCTACATGGTCTGCTGTTGTTTGTAAGCTTGTATTCGTTTGATGAACTTTGTCAATAAAGTCACCTGCACTTTCGGTAATCACCTTTTCTACTTGCTGAGCACTGTCGGCTAATTTAGCTCCGATAATTTCAACACCATTGGTTGTATTTGTCACAAACTTATTGAGTAGTTCATTAGAGGTTTTTATATGATTTTGAATATATTTGTCAGATTCTGTAAGTAATTTCCCGTAGTGTTGGCTTGCAGTTTCAACAGAACTAGATATAGCTTTGACAGTGTCATCAATCTGCTTTTGTATTTCAGGGACGGCCTCAACTGCTCTGTCACGGATATCCTTGAATGCCTTCAAATGACTTTCCAACTCTGACAGTTGATGCTGATTAACCTCCATTATTTCTTTAAGATTGGTCATCGTTTGTGGAATTATCTTTGATTCTTGACTAATAGCTGAAACAGATGCCTCTGTTGCTGTAATTGAAATAACACCTTGTTTATATTGTTCCGACATTTCGACTAACTGATTTTTGTAGTTTTCTTGCCATAAGACAAGTGCTTTAACCGCTTCATTGAGCTGCTTGAAGTTATCGCCGAACTGATCTGTTAAGTTGTTGTTAAAATCTGCAATAACCTGTTTCAATGCTTCAATTACTGCTTCAGTTGCAGATTTGGACATCATGTCCGCAAAGTCTTGCATTTTTACCCAGAGTTTATCTGAAAAACCCTTGAAAGTTTTGCCTTGATTAGTGAGTTGAATGTGAATAGCTTTAAGCTCTTCTGAAGATGCTTTATGGGTCAGAAGGGCTATCTTCTGATTATCATTGATATCGCTTCTTAGCATTTTTACTTGAGTCAACAGCGAACCATCCGTATCACCCTCAATAGCTTTAATTAAACTTTGCATGGATTCATTCTGTTTGTTAATGGCAGTAAGAATATCTTCAGGTGTTGCAGAAAGAATCTCCTCAGTTTCCCCGGATGGTTGCAGGGCTCCTGAATTTTGTATTATCTTGAATAATATTGAAGAGAAAATACCAAGTAAACTAGTTATGAAGGCAGTTTTAAGGCCAGCAAGTAACCCTTGAATGCTCGTATCAATATTCATAGTGTCAAAAGCCAACAAGCCAATAACAATACCAGTAAATGTTCCAAAAATACCAAGTGAAGTGAGTAATGCTGGCGCATAAGAAACAATAGCATGTCCGTTAACACCACGTTTGAGTGAAACAAGTGCATAAATAAAAGCAACCACAATGAATCCACAAACTATTTCCGAAACAGTACTAGCAGACATCCCGATAAGGATTTTTTCAATAGTCGATGATATCATTTTGATCTCTCGTTGACTTAAATGTACAGAGTTTTTTTCACAAAAACTTAGAGAATAACATAGCAAATGACCAATAATCTCAATCCAGTCAAATGTAAAGAATAACAGTGTATTGATAACCCATAATGCCTTGCATTATTTAAATATCGTCAAGGCTTACACATTCTACAAGGTTGATACCCAGCATTCACAGCATCAGCCCTACTCTTGAAGCCCTTCACACAGTTCTTGCAAGCAAAGTGTTTACATGAGGGGGTATGGAAGACATGGCTCTTCACATTACCGTGAAAACTACCAGTGACGGCCTTAGGTGTCTTGCTTGAAGTCTTCTTCCCTTTGCGCCAATCCCAGGGTGGTTGAGGATTGCTGTCTGCCCATAAACCAAAGGCAAAAGAGCGAGCATGTTCTTCAAGCTTTAGCCAGTCATCACAAAATGAGGCTTTGCAATATTTCTGATACTGCCAAGCATACCCATTCTTGATAATCTCTTCGTTTACATTGGTGCCATTAACCAAGACTACACCAACGGAACGTCCATATCTATCGGTGTCGTAAACTTCAACCTTGGCTTGCTTTCCTGCAGTTAATGAGGCTGTAAATTTCTTAGCCTTCTTGCCAAACGCTTGGGCCTTTTCAGGTGTATCTATTCCATAAAGTCTAATTTTTGTTTGTTGTTTGCCCTCATCAAGGATTGTTATGGTATCACCGTCTGCCACTGACACAACTTTTCCATGAATAGTTAGTGAGAAGGAGAGTGTTGGGAGAACCAGCATGATGAATATGAGCAGAAAGATCTTCTTCATGTACTGTTTTAACCCTCCAACCGTTCTTGTTCTTTTCGGTGGCGGATGCTGCAGGCTCTTGTAAATGCTGTCTCTTTACCATATTTCTCGATAGAAACAGATGTCTTCCCTTGCCTACCGTCTGGTGTAACCCATGAAACGATGTAACAATTCATTTTTTTACTAATATGTACACCAGGAACACCAGTCTTCGATCTGTTAACAGTGACAATATTTTTATCGCTTCTGACTTTACCAAGGTTCTTTTCTGTGTCGTTTCTCCATGAAATTGCAGCATCCAGGGCAGCTTGTCTACCACCACTCTTTTTGTCAGAGAATAATTTGGTTTGCATATTTCCATTGAATCTAACCCGAACATACCAACCATGGCTTCTTTTAGATTCTTGATCCATACGGGAAATGTCTTTGTGCTTCTTTATCATAAAAATCCTTTATCAAACGAACAGCTGCAAGACCAGCTAAACCTGTTCCGAAGAGGAGCATTGTTGCTGGTTCTGAAGTTAGTGTTAGTGCATCATTTAATAACAAGTTCGACCGCGAACCATTGTCTATACGATCTAGTACATACTCTGGACTTTGCTTATTTGCATCTGCCCCTTGGAGAGAAGAAAAGCGACCTTGCAGGTGAAAATCGATATTATGATAACCTATTGTACCTTTTAATGTGTAGCTAGGCTGGGTTTTGAGTTTCTATATCTGACCCGTAAAGAAATAATGCGTGAGTTTTTCAGTTTGGCCCGAACTTCTCACAGCAGTGTGGGTTTGCAATACAGTAAAACCCTAAGTTCTGGAAGGTCAAAATTGGTTAAGATTCGATTTTCCAATCCTAATCGTGTACCTTGAACCGAAGTCAAGAGGGAGATCTTTTGACCTTTGGTAGACTGGATTTTGTTACGTATATTGTGCGGGAACCTTATCAGGAAGAAGGTAATGGTTTTGATTGTACTTAAATTGAAGAGGTTGCCAAGACTATGTTCTCTATTGGAAAACTGTTTGAGTTAAGTTGTAGGGGAGGTATGTTTACTTTCGAAACCTGGGCTTCAAACGAGCGATGTACAGGAGCCATATAATGATTTGGATTTGAAAGCTAACTGCCCCCACTGATACATAGAAACCGTGATCTGTCCCTTTTTTTGCCATTTTTTTTGAATAAAAATATCTTCAGCTTTTGAAATGACCAGCAGCCAACCTTTTCATGCTTTTAAAAACCATAGGCAATCAAGGATTGAGAATTGAGGTTAATGCGACCAGTTCCGTGTATGGAGTAGTAACAGTCAGCCTTTCGAATAACAGCATCAACTACGAGCGAACTTGAACACAGCTTGGAGCAAAGAGACCGTATCCGGCTACATGAGACATCAAAGTCCTGCTGATCAACACCAACCCCTGTACCGAGAAACTTCCTGCGTTGTCAAGAGGCGACAACAACATACAATTCACCACTTATATAAGGTACTTAGGGGAGGTACTTATGTACAATACTTTGCGTACAAAAGTTGTGACTTCTAAGATAAATGCTGTTGAGAGGTGAAATAATAAAAGTTTTTGAGGGCTTCATTTTTGATTTCAGAATTGAAATAAATATTTAAAGTTTTTCGGTAAAATGAGATAGAACGAAGTTTAGAAGGTCCTCAAAGACTGATATCGTTATAATTGATATACTACAAATTGAGAGCATTGCTTATAACATTCTGGTACGGTAAGTCAATTATTCTGATTAAGATCAAGACAATATGGCTGGAGAGACTGAAATAATAACGGCACTGACAGCGGACTGTATGACATGACCAAAGACCATTACGTTAGTAATAGTTTATCAACAAATTATTCGGAGTGTGAGAAATGGAAATTGTTAAAAAAGAGAATAGTGTGAAATTTATCTTAGAAAAAAAATTCTTTGAACAAAAAGCTGTATTCAATGCAACTTACAAGTTCCTAAGTTTATACCATGTGGACATGTCACCATCGGCTGAAGGTAATAATGTTATTGTACTGATAGAGAATAAAGGATCAGAGCCTTTTGATATTGAAGATATATCAAAGTCTTTCCATGATGAAGTCATTGATCAACAAATCCGTTGTGATTTAGACAAACAATTTGGGAATATAAGAGATATTATTGTTAAACATGCTTTTGCGCCTATATCAAATTTAGACCAAGCAATTAAGGGTCTCAGATGAAAGAAGAGTACACGATACTACCTTTTCAATTCACAAGATTTGCAAAAGACAAGGTTCTATTAACAAATATTGCTGGTGAGTTTATTTTTCTTAATGCAGAGAATTTTGAGAGCTTCATAGATGGCTCTCTCAACAATAAAGAAAAATGTTTTTTAGATCTACAAGGTAAAAATTTTCTAACTGATGGGAACCTAATTACCCCAATCGAACTACTATCTACAAAACTGCGAACAAGAAAAGAATTTCTAGTTAACTTCACATCATTACACATGATAGTAATGACTTTACGATGTAATTGTGCTTGTAGATATTGCCATGCCTCAAGTGAGGATGACATAAATTCTGGATGGGATATTGATAGTGAGACTGCTAGAAAAACAGTTGAGATGATATTTAAGACGCCATCTGATGCAATTAAAATTGAATTTCAGGGCGGGGAACCATTACTGAATTGGGACATAGTTAAAGAAATTGTTATTTATGCTAATAAATTAAATCTAATCGCAAAAAAAAGACTCGAATTTGTAATATGTACTAACCTCACTTTGATTAAAGAAGAGCATTTACTTTTTTGCAAAAAACATTCTGTCCAAATATCAACTTCGCTGGATGGACCAAGAGATTTACATGACAGTAATAGGATTTTAAGAAAAGGTGGCAGCAGTTATGATTTATTCTTGACGAACTTAAAGAAAACAAGATTGGCCTTGGGTGAAGACTCGGTAAGTGCATTGTTAACAGTATCTTCAAATAACATCCATCAACTGGATAAAGTTGTAGATGAGTATTTAAGGTTGGGTTTTAATGGGATTTTTCTACGCTCATTGAATCCGTTTGGCTATGCATATCAAGAGAGAAAGTCAATTGGTTATGGGATTGATGAATTTGTAAACGTTTACAAAGAAACTTTATCACGTATTGTTGAAATCAACCTCGCAGGTCGATATTTTGTTGAATTTTTCACAACAGTATTACTTTCTAGAATATTAACCCCATTCTCTACGGGGTTTGTTGATCTACAGTCACCTGCTGGTACAGGCATTAGCGGTGTTATTTATAATTATAACGGAGACGTATACCCAAGTGATGAAGCCAGGATGTTGGCAAAGATGGGTAAAAATGATTTCGTTTTAGGTAATGTTAAAACCGATGAATATCTTAAGGTTTTTAATGGTAAAAAACTAAGAGGAATTATCAACAAAACTGTTCTAGAAGGCATTCCCGGCTGTTCCTGGTGCGCATTTCAACAATATTGTGGTGCTGACCCTATAAGAAATTTCGCTGAAACTGGTGATGTTGTAGGAAAACGTCCAAATGACTTTTGCGAAAAAAACAAACAAATAATGCTACATTTGTTTGAATTAATAGAAAAAGATAATGAGACAATGGATGTTTTTTGGTCTTGGTTAACTAAAAGATCACTCAACGAGGTACAAAATGTTTGAGTATAACGGCATCCCCAACAATTTAACCACTAAGGTGATAGGGAAAGTAACACTTCAAAGCAAAGCATTACATAAAAGAAAAGATTATATCTTTGTCACTGACAAAGAATACAGTTTGTCATGGAAAGATCGAATTGGATATTGCGCCATAATCTCCTCTGCTAAACAAAATAAGCAACCATCTATTCTTATTTCTAACAAGGATATCAAAAAACTCCATGATAACGATATATTATTGCTAGAAAGTGATGGAAAAATAGTGAAGTTGTGGGATGCAACCTCACAACATAATGCACTATTTGTAACTGAAACATGTAACTGTCATTGTATGATGTGCCCTCAGCCTCCAATAACAGAATTAGAAGATAATATTGAACAGAATATGCGTATTCTTGATCTCATTGACTCGTCTAATGCGGAATATATAGGAATAACAGGAGGCGAGCCGACATTGACTGGGGATAACTTAGTTAAAATTGTTGCGAAATGTGCAGAAAAATTCCCCACATGCTCTGCTACAATCCTAACCAACGCACGCAAACTGAGTAATATAGACAATGCACGTGCGATTGTTAAAGTTGGTCATAAGGATTTGTTATTTGGGATTCCCATATATTCAGACAATTATCATTTGCATGATAAAATTGTAGGTTCTAGAGGGGCTTTCGATGAGGCAATATTGGGTATAAAAAATTTAGCCTTATTCAGACAAAAAATTGAAATAAGAATTGTTGTTCATGCTTTAACCTTTGATCGATTACCGCAACTGGCGGAATTTATTTATAGAAATATGCCGTTCGTTGTGCATATAGCATTTATGGGAATGGAGTTAAAAGGTTTAGCCGAAAAAAACATTGATAAATTATGGATTGATCCTGTCGATTATGCAGATTCCTTGGTCAGTGCCGTAAAACATTTACAACAAAGAGAAATGAATGTTTCTGTCTTCAATTTACCCTTGTGTGTAGTACCATCAACTATTCATAGTATTTGTCAGCAATCTATTTCTGATTGGAAGAATAATTTTTTACCAGTCTGTGAAGGTTGTACCAAGATACAAGAATGTAGCGGTTTTTTTACAACGTCCAAAAAAATCATAAGTGAACATATTAAACCAATAATCTAAAAATAATCACATAGTAACCAAGCTATTATTTGAACTTGCCTAACAGGTGATTATGTGGTATCTTGCTCTAGTGCTTATATAATATTACCCTTGTAAGGAGATAGTTCATGAAAAAAAGATTATTTATCTTGTTGGCTGGTTGTGCGTCACTTCTGGGATTGTCTAGTTTTACAAGTGCGGGGCCAGGTCCAGATTATATTGAAGTGATCAATAATATTGATAACACAACACCACTCTACTTAAATCATGCTAGTGATACAATAAGTTTGGGGGGCGACGTCCTTAATATGCATTATTCGCATAGTTCGCATGTGTCTCATGCATCTCATGCATCTCATCAGTCGCACTATAGTTCGTATCGCTATTAGCATAATTGCTTTTTATTACTTGAACCCGCTGTGCTGGCATAATATCAGTAAGAGTAGACTGTAATTGGTAATGTGCTGGCAAAGCCAGACGTTAATAAGGAAAGAAAAAGCAATCTATCCCGTCAATATATTTCATTTCATGGCAGAGTTATTTATTTGACTCTGCCTATCTGTTTTTTTTGAAAATGTATTCACATCCTGCATTCCCCATCAACTTCTTCAACATGGGCATGATACTTAATGCTTGTTTTATCCAAACCAAAGTCAATATATAGACACTATAGTGGACATTGATCCAAGGTACATGATTAAGATTGCCAAATCAAATATACCATTTTTTATGGTAGGTTTATTTAAGCTGCCTACTGTTATATCGTTGGATTGAGCATACTTTTTTCAAAAGTAAACATATCTCCCCTAAGTGTTGGCTCAAATAGCCCTTCAGCATAGATAGATATCTCTTGGCAAGGTTTGGTTTGGGAGCATACCGTATGGGGGTGAGATCTTTCCAGTAACCGTTGAATGTCATCAGATATGGACATTTGTAAATATGGAACAGGAGAAGCATGAATGTTTTCTGTCCACACGTATGCAAGCATCAGTATACAATCGAATGGCGACATCGCAGGCATGTCTGACAGACACGTATACGCCAAGGTAATGAGCCATGAAGAACGTTGGGCTTAATAAGGTGTCCACCCACTCGGTACACGTCACTTCGGCCTTACAGATAGCAATTATCGCTTGACCATACTGATCTGAATAGGACCGCAGTGTATTTTCTTTGTATGGATTCGTTGATGGTAAGAGTTTCACTTTCATAGTGACCAGTAGACTCTGTTTTGGGTGTTCTCATGGTTTTCTGTCACCGAATGTTGGGTTTGCTTTAATGTATGATTCAAATGTCTTCTGATCCCAGGAGTACTTAATTGTCTTTTTACCCTTCTTACTTTTTGCTGGATTAATGGCAGTAATGAGACACTCAAAATACGCACTGTTGCCATGACCTATGATGTTGTACTTCAGCCATTCTTCAATTCTTTCTCGCTCAACTTGTTGATCAAAATCACCATCACGCCCATCTGGGTAAAGACTGTTGGAACAGTCATGAATAATATCAAACATAAGTAGTTCTTTCTTTTTGTCGGGCTGGTAGTGAGTAGGCCTGCAAAAACCTCTAAACCATTTGCGGAAAGAAGGTCCGTTAATCATAAACCGACCGAGTTCCAATCCTTCCTTTATGATGTGGAGTCTTGATGTAGCATCGCCATCTTGAATGATTTGAAAATGAGGTGGTGAGTCACTCTGTGTGTAGAAATTATCTGGTATGAAATAATATGGTGTGTCGTCATCCTCCTCCTCGTAAGGTATTTCCTCAATCAGGGTGTTGGAAGGCACATGGAAGCAGTTTTCAGGTGTTATCAAGTCGAACTTGACATGGCCAGTAGCAATAGCAGCAGCAAGCATCGCAAGCCTTAGGGGGGCGTCTGCGCTAAACCAAGGTTGATATGTCGATGGTTCAAGCACTCCGAGTTCTTTCACTAATTGTTCGAGTTGTTCATTCTTAAACATTGCTCACCAGCTTGATTATTTTTGTAGGTTGTTGTTCGGCAAGTCCTACTATTCGGTAAATTTCTTGTCCAAGTTTTTCCAAAGCGTCAGACTTCTCACGTAGGTAGTCGTGCTGGTCATAAACTCCGACAACCCCTCCTTGAGAGTGGTTCAAGACCCTTTCACGAATATGATGCTTAATATTTAGTCTGGACATTATTGTTCTCGCTGTTCGGCGGAGATCATGAGCCGTCCAGTTTGTAATTTCACTCTCCTTCTGGGCTTTCTGTCTGGCATTCTTTGTGGTTTTGGCATGTCCCGAAACAGCACCTTTTGCCTTGTTGTAGGTCGAAGGGAACACCCACTCTCCTGCCTTGTCCCGTGCTCTTAAGATCTCCACGACCTGTGAACTTAGCGGAACAAGGTGAACAGTATCTGTTTTGTTCGTTTCCTGTCTCCAGATACCAGTATCAAGATCCACTTCGGGCCATCGCATGCTCATTATCTCCCCAGTTCTCTGAGCTGTAAGTAGTCCAAGTTTGAGGATGTCTCTGGGGGTGTGTCGCATTTTGTTGAAATGTGGCCATAGGATGCTAAGCTCTTCGTCAGAGAGGATTCTTTTGCGAGGAGGCTCTGACCCCCCAGGTCTGTCCAGCCATTGCATAGGGTGGATTGTCAGCCAGCCTTTCGGTAAAGCTACCTTGAACATGACTGACAATAGGCTGTATATTCGATTTGCTGAAACAGGGGCTGACTTAGCGTACTCCTCAAGGAATTCAGCAATGATGGCAGGTGTGACGTCAACTAGTTTTGTGTCACCCAACTCTGGCTTGATTTTATTCTTCCAATATAGGGATTCGTTTTGGGTTGTGGTGGGTGCTTTCTTCTTTTTCTTCAATGACAACTTCGCCTGATATGCATTCCACAAGTCGGTAACAGTTGGTGCCTGCTCTATTTCTCTAAGTTCCTTTCGTTTATCCTTTCTTTTGTCTGCCAGTTTACCAGTACCTTTTCCGGTTTTTAGCTCGTGCTTGAGTTCGGCCAGCTGGTCAGCGACTTTTGTTAATGTCCAGCCCTCACTGCTCCACCCATAGCATTCTGTAATCTGTGTACCCGCAGATTTGAAGCGAACTCGATAGTATCTGTCCAACTTGGTATTATGTCTTCTGTTGGCGTGCTCTCTGTAGCTTACACCCATCTGTGAAGTTTTGTTCCAAGGTCTGGCTGGGCTGGGAATCATTGGTACACCCTCTGGTACACCACTGCAGTTGGTACACCCCCTGGTACACCTTTTCTGCTGTCAATTAGTATGAACTGCAGTGATGGTTTGTTAAACACATGGTACAGCTGTATAGTACTACTGTCAAGGTTTGTGGGTATTTTTAGTTACGAATAGTAAAGGAGAATGAAGATCTGTGAAGTTATGAAGCAAGAGACTACGAATCAGGGGGTCGCAGGTTCGAATCCTGCCTAGTGTACCAACAATTTAAGGCACTTATCGTTAATTCGGTGAGTGCCTTTTTTGTTGTTTTTTTGATTTTGCACTTATTTTGCACTCAAAGTGCTCTGGTAAGCATAGGCTTTAATCCATAGGCCATACGTTCAGATCCTGCCTGGTGTAGCTATCAACAGCTCCTTACCTAGTGAACACGGTAACAATTAATAATTAGAATACGGTGGTGCCTGTATTCCGAAAGGGGCATGTAGGGAACTTTTTGATATTGTGCGGCTAGGGACTTGCTTGGTCTAAAAAACGATTATCCAAAATATAGTTGGAATGGTTGTACACTACATTATATGGTGCCCTGGCTTTTGTATGTGTGCCTCTCCTTGTGTAGGGAATGTGTTTTTAGTCATTTTTTTATTTACAAATGGATTTCTGTGATATATCGTTAAGGCAATTGAAGCAGATTGAATCGAACCAAAAAAACTGAATACAGTATAGACTGTAATGGCGCTGAAGTAACCCCCTGTGAGTTCACCAGGTACACGTTACTCACTTTCCATCGGTCAAGGTTGAAACCGGGAAATTAGGGATCAACTTTAACAAGTACTAACTGAACGCAATTAGGATATGACGTAGCCCCCTGCGAGTTTAGCCAGGGTGAGTTATTGACCCCCGATTGAGATCTTAAAAAGGTCTTGGTCGGGGGTTTTTTTTGTTTATGCCCCTAACAAATGGAGTGGAAAGTGGAAGAGAAAAGAACAGGTAGTGCAGGGATAGAAGTGGCAATTGCGCTTCTCGTGCAGGCTGGAGACAACTGGTCGTCAACCTTTGTCCCAAGATCCCAAGTCCCAAAGTTTACAGGTGGTCTATATAGTGTCGGCACCATGGCGAATGCAGATTGTCTTAAGATAGGCCCTGAAGGTGGGTTTAGGATCGGTAAACAGTGGTGTTATCCGGTCTCGGGACTAGTTTCCTGGCTGATCAGCAAATTAGAAAAAGAAGGTGTGGAGAATGGTTAAAAAAAAGAAAGCGACATTTCCAATATGGGCTGTAACCCTGGAGAATGTCGCTAACAAAAGACCCGACAAGGATCAACTCAATAATAACCTTTCTATGGTGAAAAATCAACCAGGAACCCCAGGGAGCCTCGCAGCGTCTCAGCGGAGCAGGATCTTAATCCACCTACGAGTATTCAATTCACTGAACACGCTACAAGCACTTCGTGAATGTGATTTACTCCGTCTTGCTGCTCGAGTTAAAGAGCTCAAAAATGCAGAGTATATAATTAAGAACTACTGGACTAACGCCCTGGCGGGTGAGGGGCATTCTCATCGAGTAGCGAAGTATGTTCTTCTGAAAAGTAAACAGCTTAGCCTCTGGCATTGGCGGGGATCGAAGGAGGGAAGCATTGAATGATTGATTTTCATGCACTCAACCAGGCAGCCTTGTCCCACGTTCGCAGCATCTTGCCAGCCCTTCTACCCGGTGGAGGGTTCGATAAAAGCGAGTATCGAACCGGAGATCTTTCGGGCGGCCGAGGAAAGTCCCTTGGAGTCAAACTTGAGACCGGCCAATGGTGCGATTTTGCAACAGGAGAAAAAGGTGGCGACATTACTAGTCTCGTCGCAGCAGTCAGAACAATACCACAACCCGAGGCAGCTAAGGAACTCTCTGGCTTGATTGGGTGTTCACTGGCTTCTGTAACTTCATCACCTAAACGACAGAATGAGACTACCACCTATAAGCCAATCACCCAACCCTCACCACAAGAAGAAAAAGAATCTTTTATATGGCTAATGGCAGGGAAAGGAGGGCTAGAAAATGCAAGTAAATACTTTTCAAGCCGGGCAATAACGATTGATCCTTTACCTATCTGTATCAGGTGGAACGAATACAAGGACAAGAAAACCGGCGATATGGTCAGTGCAATTGTTGCCGCAGCCTCAAAGCCTGGTGACAAGGCAGTCTTTGCAGTGCAACGTCTTTTTATGGGAATGGAAGACGGTGACGTCTCTAAGACCGGCGCGAAAATGTTCGGTAGTTGTGACGGTCGCGGCATATGGTTTGACCGTAAAGGCGATATGACCGAGATAGTCGCAGGCGAAGGGATTGAAACAGTTCTTTCAGTTATGCAGGCCACCGGGAAAAATGGTGTTGCTGCTCTTTCCACTTCAGGAATGAAAAACCTGATTATTCCGGAAGAAACAAACACCCTATATATATTGGCGGACTCCGATCCGGTCCGAGAGAAAGCTGCAGCCTCGATGCCAGGCCAAAAGGCCGCGTACTTTATGGCTGAGAAGTTTGAAGCCAGCAAAGAAGGGAGAAAAGCTATTCTAGTCTCTCCTGACGATACTTGTTTTTCCGAAGAGCCAGCCAAGCAAGACTTCAATGACCTGTTAAAAGTAGATCCTACCGGGGAAAGCATAAAACAACGATTTGAAAAGGCGATTGCTTTTCCCGGAATGGAATGGACTCCGCCCCAGGGAAGCGCAGACGAGAAAAAAGAAGTCGAAACCGAAGGCGAAACTGTCAGTATCGACATGGGCGCCGAAAGGGCCATGTTTGATAGATACGTGTTCCTGACTTCTGAAAACAAAATAATAGATACAAAGGGCCAGGATATCAAAGATTCAATGATGATAGAACGGGCCTTCACAATATCACAGGCTGGTACCTTTTATAGATATGAGGACGCGGCGGGTAAATTGAAAGTCATGCCACTTACTAAACATTGGTTGTTGTCAGATCATAAAAAAACAGCCTCGGCACTAGCGTATAGTCCAGGGGCACCAATGCTTTTCGAAGGCAGCGATGGTCGAACCTACTACAATACCTTCCGTATGCCTTATCAGCACTCACCACAAATGCCAGTCCATGAAAGAGAAGAACTCCTGATGCTATGGCACAAAATCATGGACACTGTTTTTCACGAACACAAGGGATATATCGAGGACTGGCTTGCTTTCTGTATTCAAAAGCCTGCAGAAAGATCAGGGGTTATGCCTGTGTGTATCTCTGGCGTAGGTCTCGGTAAGTCCCTGATAATGGCAATAGTAAGCCGAGTTGTTGGACATCAAAACTTTTCTAATGGAAAGATACTTGATGTTACTGGCCTTGGGAGGAGTGGTACCCAGTGGGGTGATTGGATCTATAACAAGATAATTTCTTGTATTGAAGAGATAAGCCCTGAAGGGGAATTGGGGATAAGCTACAAGGTGTTAGATGCCCTAAAAGACATCATTACAAATGAGACGCTATCGCTCAACCTGAAAGGGGGGAGAAATGGAACTTTCCCTGTGTATTCAAACATCATTGGCTTTTCAAACCATAGCGACTGCATGAAAATCCCCTTCGGTGACCGTAGGGTGTTTGTAGTAGATTCAACTGGCCAGACAAACCTGACGAGCGGTGAATATAAAGAGATATGGGATTGGATGCGGGATGAACAAAATATTATCGCTGTTTATCAATACCTGCTCAATCGGGAGATTAGCAAAGAGTTTATTCCCGGACAAGCAAAGATGACCACAGCAAAAAAGAATATGCAAGCAGACGGGCGTAATCCGATGCAAACGGCTTTTGACCTAGTTGTGGTGCAATACCCTTGCGATCTAATAACCAGCGGTGAACTCCAGTTAGCAGTTGCCCAGGCTCTACAGTATCTGGAAGGCGGAAAGGACGTTGCGCCACTAACCACACCGGGACTTAACAACGATAAGCAGTACAACGCAATCCTCAAAGCAATGACATCGTTGTGGGGTGGAGGAAGCAGGATCAGGGTGCAGAGACAAGGGCAAGCTAAGCTAAGTCCGACACGAGTCAGGGTGCTCAGGAATAAAGCAGATTGGGCTGGTGCTAGTGCTACAGAAGTTAGGGAATCGATGTATGTAGAGACCCCCTGGAAATGGATAATGGAAGATGACGAAATCCCATTCTAGGAAATGCTTGAATAATGGAGCAGAAGTGGCAGCACAGAAGGGGGATACACCTGCACATCTGAGCACAACTCAAGGAGAAAGGCTGTGCTTCGTCTTCCCCCCCTGTACTGCTACTTCAAAAGTCAAAGCACGGCTCAAACCATTGCTAGTGAAAGGTCTACCCATTGTTGTGCTTTGTGTTTTTAAATATATATGTAGGTAGAGTAATAAGAGATAGGGAGTCCGCAGCAGTAATAGTACTGCTGTGTGGAGTTTTGTGGGGATGAGTGTGTAACCGGAGCACGGGGCACACTTTGAACAATTATTGTTAGGTAATAACTAATTCAAGGAAAAGCATGACCATGAAAAATGAACTTTTTATATTTCCGAAAAAAAGGAAGGAAATTCTAATCCAGAGAAAAAATTTGACTATTGTTGATATTGAGAGCGTTTCAAGTGATGATTACTTTTATCCTGATGAGTCATTAAAAAAGCTCCGTGATATGAATAAGGAATATAGTGTTATATTCTTCGGCGAGAGGTTTTGGCTAGTCAGGGAGGATGTAGATAATCATATTGGTAGAGCAGAAATATATATCATGAAGAAAGACGGTTTTCATTTTTATTATGGTGATGAGTCTGTTGCGATGCGGAAAAATGGAAAAGTAGTTCGTCAACCCCTTCCAAAAGCATGGTTACAGTGGAGTGGAAAGAGAGTGTCAGCATTACAGTGCCTGGGAGAACGCCCTGATTATGTCGAAGGTCGAACCATTAATGGTGATGCTCGGTATTATGATGAGAGTACTTATGTTTGTGCAGAAAAACCTAGAATGGGTTCAAGGTGCGCCGGTTGTCCTCATAGCTTAACAATTGGACGTTTGCTTGAGTGTAAATACAGTATAGGCAACTAGAGAAGAGGTCAGTGGCAGGTGTTTGTGGTGGAATGCTATTGATAAAAACCTGACAAAACCTGATGTGCACAGAAATACCCCTGGTTGATCTTAACGCTACCCAGGCAGCAATACGTGCCGGGTATTCAAAAAAGACTGCAGAGTCTTAGGGAAGTAGGCTGTTAAGGAATGCCAAGGTTTTTTGTTGAAGAATGTTGAGGTTTAGAACTATATGACCGAAAGAGGCGTAGTACTTCCCTAGTTCTTAGGGAAGTACTAGGGGTAGGCTACAGCAAGTAAATAGCTTTTTTCGTAGAGCTTGAGAACTTTAGAAAACCTTGGTTTGCCGGATGTCTCTGGTAATTTATAACAGTACGCTCCGAGCGTATTGTGTTCAGACAAGACCCAATTGTCAAACATCTTGCTAGGCCAGATTAGGTAAAAGTGATCCGATGACGAAAAGTGCCGAATCACCCGGTTAAGTAGCAAGTTTTTTTCGTGTTGCTCTGACGGTTTTTAGTCGTTTTGATATCGGATAGTTAAAGTGCTTGAACCTATGCTTGGCTTCAATCTACGGAGACTGGTATCAAAGTTCTAAAAAGATTTCAGTTTTCCTTATTCCAACCCCTCACTTATCGCGTGGGGTGAAGCGTCGCTGCCGTTACAAATGGCAATAAACACCATTCAACGAGGCAAAAAACCTTGCCTTTGCCAAGTCTGTCCTTCAAGAACCTGTTCCATCTGCGGGTTACCTATCAATTACCCAATGTGGTCTAATGTCCCTTGTGACGATGGGTCAAGTCCCCATTGCTCAATTATTCCTTTCAACCCTGGTTGTATCAATCAGAATTGTAAAAATTATAAGAAGTGGAATTTTTAATACTGAACCTGCCAGGGGAGAATGGAGAAGAGTACTTACGCATATTGGATTACGGCAAAAGGTGAAATCCTCAAACCTGAATCAAGGCACATTCTAGCTATTGTTAAAAAGCCGAAGAGATTTGGTGAAACTGACAAGATTGTCGAAGATACATTTGCTAAGCATGGTGAACAGAAGATGTCGAACGTTGAGGGCAAGGCAAGAGAAGAAAAAAGGTTGCGTGTTATCAGGCGTGGACATATCAGAATCAGGTTCAATGGAACAAGATGTTTTTTGCATAATAGAAATCCCCAAAGTTGCAATCAGGAATTCCCCACTATTGCAAAGTGAAATTCCCCAGTTTTGCAATGAAAAAGTTGAAGGTTTTGGGACTCGT
>Ga0307929_1000096_pt1 | contig 86422 bp, 79 predicted proteins | sample AceLakmetage1330_FD_203160 | JGI IMG/M metagenome (GOLD analysis project Ga0307929, IMG submission 203160) | Saline water microbial communities from Ace Lake, Antarctica - #1330 | ecosystem: Environmental > Aquatic > Non-marine Saline and Alkaline > Saline | place: Antarctica: Ace Lake...
CAGTAGACTAGTGGACATGCTTTCCCTCCTGAATTAGTTGGTGGTTCTTCTAATTAAGGAAATCGCATGTCCACTTTTTTTGCAAAACTTATTTCAAAAGTACGCTTCAGTCGGATGAACCACTTTTTTTGCTGTATTTTACGTCAGTAAATTCCGCAAGAAAACTTCTATTTTCTTTCTTACCGAGTTCGGTAAGCAAATTAATGGAGGACAGCTTGGTTTTCATCTTTAACGGAGCCGCGATAGTGATATAAGTAAAAAGTGAAGTGATAGAAGGAGAATGGGCTAGACTTTAATGGAAGGCGTTGGAACATTTTCTATGATTTTGATTCTTTTCCTTCGCCAAATCTCCACCAGAAGTGTCAGCAATTATCAGAGTTGACTCTCCTAATTTACCATCAAACCTTCATTTTTAATCTTCTGCACAAACGGATCATCATCACTGAAGGTTTCATCGTTAAATGGCAATGGCTCCAGGCGATCATCAACGGAGATTGCAAGTTTGGTGAGCCTTACCCGCTCCTCAAAACGATCTTCGCTTATGTTCGGGGAGACAACAGCAATATCAATATCACTCCATTTATCTGCCTTACCATTGGCATAGGATCCAAAAATATATGCCTTACTAATAATGATACCCTTGTTACGAAGCTTCTCAAGGAATAGTCGCGCATTTTTCATAACTACAGCATCGATTTCAGCCATGAGAAAACCTCTTTGATTTTTTGAGTTTCAGTTGTGCTAAATTCAGCTGTGCATTTTTTCCTGAATTCTCTTTTATAATCAGGATACCGAGCCTCAAGATTAAATGCTGTTATACGCACTAAATCATATTCTTGTTGTTCTGTTACTGGGACTTGCGCGGCTTTGGCTAGTCTGGGCAGGTTGTGTGTACGAGGAACATTTGGACTTACATTCTGTACAAAAATTGCTTTTAATATTTTTTCCACCGCCAAATGACCAAAAAACAGGGCGTATGAGTAATCTTTTTTATCGAAAAGATGGGTGGCAACCTTCAATGATTCGTCAGCTTCAATTTTCCAGTAATCAACAATTTCTTCTTGATTCATAACTGCCTGCCCTTTCCTCATCAAAAGACGTCGTGCCACATGCCTACGATCTTTCGGTAAATGTAACTTATATGGTAAATACTGAATTATTTTTCTTTCAAATCAGAAGTTAATATATACCCTAAAAAACCTGTTGATTCAATCTTAGAATATTTGAGGTGGGGTTTGATTGTGGCGCTGGCCATGGGTGTTTATATGAAGTCATAAACTGAACATACCCATGACCTGTCAATATCACCTTGATACTCAAATACAGTTCATGATTTCCTACAGAATAGCAGGTTGTTACCTTTACGGTCAGTTGTTAATTGGTTAAGGTGAATTTTTTCGATCTTAATTTTGGCCGTAGGCTCAGAGTCAAGTGGAAATATTTTAACTTTGGTTGGTGGGGAGTTTGTTACGTATATCGTGCGGGAACCTTATCAGGAAGTAGGTAATGGTGGAGAGGGAATCAGGAAACACCCTAACCTGTGGTTTTTCAACAATTGATAAATCCTATTCTGTTATTTTTATCATGGCGGGGTGTCTGGATTTTCCTTTTTATAAGCGCAAAATGAAAACCCTCCTGTTTACCGAATGTGCTATCCGAAAACAGGAGGTTAGAGATGCCGGCAAAGCCTGTTGATTCCCGTTCAAGGATCTACAACAACGAAATGGGATATTTTTTCAAAAGCACAGAACTTCAAAACCAGTTAGATGAAACTTTTCAGTCCTTGAAAGAACAGCCGTACTTGTGAGACACTGAGGAATGGTTGCAAATGAGAAACATAATGATGGAAGTTTCAGGTATAAAAGGACGTTCTACGAAAAAGCAAAGAACAACCTTTACCAGGGTCATGTGAACAGGGATCATGTGACAATTATAGCCAGCACCTGCTGTGATTCTGGAGTATGCCTCGAAAGAGGCGGCGTCAGGTCACCTGGTTTTTTAATGGCATCTGTACAAAATGATATTATTCGTCAGGGTAACTCGACAATTTCCTTTGAGATTCTAACTGATATCTTCCATTCAGTCCCTATCAAGAGGCCTTCCAAGCACAACTCATTATGACCAAACCAAGATTAACCCTCAAGTTCATTGTACTTGTGCCATTGTTGGCGGTTATCCTTCTGGCAGCAGGTATGAGCAGCTATATTTCATTAAGTTTCGGGCAACAGGCTGCTGAAGTGTCCAGATATCAACAAGAGTTAGGTGATTCTAAAGCGCAACAGGTAACTCCTCGTATAAAAAAGATACTTGTGCTGCATACTTTAAAAGCCAAGAGACCCTGGAATGTGTTGTTCAACCGTTACTTTACTGACGCGTTGCAAGCAAATGATTTATCTCTAGCGAATATTGAGATTGAGCACCTGGATTTGCTGCAGTTTAAAGATGTGAACTATCAGGAAATTGTCAAAAAGGAACTCAAGCATAAATATGCGAGCTCGCCCCCTGATATCATCATCATAACCTTTGCCTCGACAATCAAATTTATCCTTGAGAATGATTTATTCCCTGATATCCCTAAAATATTTGTCCTCCCGACTCACTCAGGCTTCGATGATGTCCCTCATTCGGTGGTACTGCCATTCGCATTTGAATTCAAAAACAATATAGAACACGCTCTTACTTTATTGCCTGATACAAAAGACATCTATGTGGTGGCGGGAAATGGCCTGATGGACAGGCGACTGGTATCCATGTTTCGCGATGAAACCAAAGATTTTAGAGATCGTGTTTCGTTTCATTATCTTGATGATCTCAATGTTGAGGAACTCTTAAGGCGTCTTGAACAACTCCCTGATGACTCATTTGTCTATTACCTGACGTATTCACTGGATTTTAAGGGAAAAGCGGTTATCACTCGCGACTTTAGTAAATCGATAGGAGAACGTTCCAATCGTCCCGTACTTTCCTGGCTGGATCTGCATGCCCTGGATATCGGAATTTTAGGAGGAAGAGTGACAACGACCAGGGCTTCAGCCACTATGTCTCTTGATATTGTCAAGAGAGTTTTCCAGGGAGAGTCAATTGATACAATAAAACCTGCTCTTCCTTATGTAGAATATATTTATCAATGGAGCGAGTTGAAAAAATGGGGTATTGATCCGGGCAAGCTGCCCCCGGACACTATAATTCAGAATAGATCGGATAATTATTTTGAAATATTTAAATGGCAAATCATGGGCGGGATTTTACTACTGGTAGCCGAGGCATTATTAGTATTATTTCTCTTCGTAAATATTAGAAAACGAAAAACAGCTGAGCACAGACTGCGAGGAAATCAGGTTGAACTGGAAACAGAAATATTCGAGCACCAAATGGCAGAAGATAAATACTATACATTTGTCAAAAAAAGTGGTGAGGGTATCTGGGCCTATGATCTTGAACCGCCTTTACCAATGGATCTGCCGGTTGAAGATCAGTTGCACCTGTTGTATGAAAGGGCATTTGTATCAGAGGCCAATGATACGATTGCACGCATGCTCGGCTATGAAAAAGGCGAGGAATTGATGGGAATGCGGCTGGATAATTTTCAGCCCCGAACAAACCCGGACAACGTCGCCTATGTGAAAAATATTATCCGGGAAAAATTCAATGTCGCAGACTTTGTGTCAACGGCGTATGGCTCAGCTGGCGAGAAGCGAATTATGCTTTCAAATATTCTTGGAGTAATTGAAGACGGAAAATTACTGAGAATGTGGGGGACATCGCGAGATGTAACCGAGAAAGATAGGAACGAAAAAGAACTGCAGCAGAGTGAGGAGCGTTACAAACTAGCAGTTGCCGGCTCCGATGCTGGAATCTGGGACTGGGACATCAACTCCGGCATGGTGTATTATTCCAGCCGTTTCAAGCAACTTCTTGGCTACGGAGTCGAAGAACCTTGGGAATCAACGGATGACTTCTTTAACAGGTTGCACCCCGATGATGTGCAAACAGTTCGGGTGGCCAACGAAGAACATCTAGAGGATGGTGCTCTCTATCGCATCGATTTTCGCCTTCAAAGCAAATCAGGAGAGTACCTGTGGTTTTATGCCCGCGGGCAAGCCCTATGGGACGAATCCGGTAAGGCCGTACGAATGTCGGGCTCCATAACCGACATCACAGATCGCAAGTCAGTTGCGGAAGAGCTTCGGAAGAGTGAACTGCGCTTTCGGAGCCTGATGGAACAGTCTCCGCTGGCCATGGAGCTGCTGACGCAGGAAGGGAAGATAGTGCAGGTGAATTCCGCGTGGAGAATACTCTGGGGAGTTAACGAGAAAGAGGCCGCAGAGGTGATGGAAAAATACAACATGCTTGATGATGATCAGAACAAAGATCTCGGAGTGGACGAGCTGATAATGAAAGGATTCGCCGGCGAGAATATGGTCCTGCCCCCCGTTGAATACAACGCGCAGCAGACAGCTGAGGAATTCAACATTGAAGGCCTGGATGCGAAACGAGCCTGGATACAATGCCACCTGAATCCCATCAGGAATGAGAAACATGAAATCGAGTTCATCGTGAATACCTACGTGGACGTCTCTGCTCTCAAGAAGAAAGAAGAGGAGGCGAACAGACAGCAGGAAATAATGGCCCGGATTGGTCGTACAACAAGAATGGGACAATTAACCGGATCAATAGCTCATGAAATCAATCAACCCCTTACCGGTATTCTCAGTAATGCCCAGGCTGGTGAGATCATGGTCCAAAATGGCGAGTATGATAACAATGAACTGGCAGATATCTTTACCGATATAGTTGCAGATACAAAACGCGCCGGGGAAGTGATACACAATCTCAGGGAACTGTACCGGGAACAACAGGGTAAGCACAAGCCCATCGACCTCAACACTATTGTTGACGAAACAATCAAGTTGATCAATAGCGAATTCGTCAAAGAGAATGTACAAGTTACAGTAAAGAAAGACTCATCTATTCCCATACTGCAAGGGAATAAGATCCAGATCCAGCAGGTTCTGGTCAACCTCATCATGAATGGTAATCAGGCCATGGGTGGCATTCCTCGGGATAAACGTCGACTCAATATCGTGACTGCATTCGACGAAAACAAAGCCAAGGCATGGGTCGAGGATAGTGGCCCTGGTATCGATCCCGATAAGATCGACGATATCTTCGAACCCCTGGTGACCTGGAAATCGGGTGGTACAGGTATGGGATTGGCAATCAGCAATTCGATTATCGAAGCACACGGCGGAAAAATGTGGGCGGAGAATATCTCTACAGGTGGTGCCCGCGTAGGAATTTCACTCCCAGTTTGGAAAGAACAGGAGAAAGCATGATGCAGCCAACAATTTTTGTTATCGACGATGATCCGTCTGTCAGCAAAGGAATTTCACGTCTTGTGCGTACAGCAGGTTTTAATGTTGAAACGTTTACTTCTGCCCGAGACTTTCTGGACTTTGGAAAAACTGACGGTCCGGGCTGTATTATACTGGACGTCAGAATGCCGGATATGACCGGTCCAGAGCTCCAGGAAAAATTAAGCAAGACCGAAGACAGTATGCCGATCATTTTTCTTTCTGGGCATGGAGATGTCCCGACTACGGCCCAGGCCATGAAAAAAGGCGCAGTGGATTTTCTGACCAAACCCGTTGACCGTGACGACCTGCTGGAGGCCATCCGCCTGTCGCTGGACAGAGCCTCAAAGAAATGCGCTGAACGGATCGAGAATAATGCCCTTCGTGAGTATTTCAAGAGGCTTACTCCCCGTGAGCATGAAATAATGACCTATGTGATCACGGGAATGCTGAACAAACAGATCGCATTTGAACTGAATATTTCCGAGGAAACGGTCAAGGTCCACCGAGGTCGTGTAATGCATAAACTGGAAATCGTTTCTGTTGCTGAACTTGTCCGCCTATGCGAAAAAGGTGGTATATCACCCGCCACTAACCGAACGTAACTTTTTTACTGGCCATTGTAGCTGGCCGCTTCTTTTTATCCCTACCCACCACATACCACTAAGGTGTAATTGCGACCTCTCTCTGTCTGCGAATATAATTGTATTATTAAGAGGTAAAATTATATGACAGATCCTAAGTGTGTTTTTCTAATAGATAATGATTCTTCAGCCAGGAAAGGCCTTGCACGTCTTTTGCGTAAAGCAGGCTATGATGTCCGGGACTTTGCATCAGTAAATGACTTTTTTGTCGACGCCGCATCAGGTTTAACAGGATGCTTGGTGTTGGACATAAGAATGCCGGGGATGTTGACTGACGAAATACAGAAAGAACTCAACACACGCCGCATTTGTATGCCAATTATTGTTGTTACAGGTGATGACGATCCTGAAACAAGGGATAAGGCAAAAATCCTGAAGGCAACAGGTTTCTTTCGTAAACCTGTTGACGGTCCGGCACTACTAGATGCGATTAACTGGGCATTACAAATGGACAAGCCAGCCAATAAACACAAGGAAGTACACCGCAATAAATGCAAATCGGCTTAACTTCGATTTCACTTTTTTATGGCAAGATCAGGTTGAAGCTCATACAGAAACATGGTGTAGCCATTAATGTAATGGCTACGGTTGCCAGGGTAACTGCTTTAAAAAACCCTTGGAGATTCCAGGTAATTTGCACACGTGTGAGACATGTAGTGACAGGTCAACACATATTTGGCTTAAATTAAAGGGGAGCGGGGGAATGAAATTGCTGCATTGTTTACTAACTGGTTCTCGAGTCATTTCAAAGAAGCAACAAACTTTCACTTTGATACTCTTTATTGTTTTGTCAGTCTTCGCCGTAACCTCTGTGATAGCAGCTGAAGGCGGCTACAGCAATTATGTACCTGGCACCTACGGTGATTTTGCTGCTGCTGTTGAACCCCCAACGAAGTTAACGATTCGAAATGATGTTTATTTTCACAACGCTGATAGTGGTAGATCGGTTCGTTCCGGGCAGGTTGAGGTGGATGCGGAACTGGGATTTGTCATGGATTTCCTCACGATCCTTTACACGACTGATATGGAGATATTAGGAGCACATTACGCATTTGGTACTTTCATTCCATTCTCTTATATTGATATAGAATCCGGGTTACGCGTTGCAAATCGTGAGAGCAGAGTGCAGGAAGATGTTTTCGGTCTTGGGGACATAGTATTTATTCCTGCCGTACTTTTCTGGAATCATAATGATTTTCATTTTACCTTTACAGAGTCAGTCATTACGCCGACTGGAAGCTACAACAGTGCTGATCTCGTCAATACAAGCCTCAATTACTGGACCTTTGATTCCAATGTTGCGGTAACGTATCTCAACTTGGAAACAGGTCAAGATTACTCTATAAACATTGGTCACACCTACAACACAGAAAACTCAGACACAGATTACCAGACAGGACAAGAGCTCCATATTGATTACATGATTAACCAATTTCTCAGTGAAACCTGGGCAATCGGGTTACAGGGTTTTTATCTGAAACAGCTCACCGGCGATAGTGGCGATGGAGCATTGCTGGGAGATTTTAAAGGGGAAGCTACAGGAATCGGTCCTGCACTTTTGTGGAGCACAAAGATAGCAGGAAAAGATATATCATTTATTGCCAAATGGCTTCACGAGTTTCATGCAGAGAACCGAATTGAAGGGGATCATCTGATGCTTTCCTTTGCCATGAGCTTATAATCTGCTGATCTCTTGTATCAAAAATTATAACTGTCGTTAGTGCAGACGAGCACCACTACCGATATCGGGAAGAACAGACCCCACGATAGCAGGTCATACTAGGTTCATATCATGTGGCATTTAATAACTTCCAAAATGATAAATACAACCAGGATGAGAGCACTTATGATTGCAAATTTTAAAAGGTACTTTTTCCTATTGCTACCGTGTTTCCTTTTTCTAACCGGATGCCAACCAAAAGTCTATCTGATGCCATCACCTTTTGGTATAGAGCCAGAAAGTGAATTATTTGGACATACCACTGATCTGCAGGACGAAAATTTTCTGTACACCCTGTATGCAACGAACCGCAAGCCTCTTGAACTAGACGACTCATCAGAGAGGTACAGTATTTTTCCCTCTGACACAATTAGGTTGGGTTGGACAGTCCACCGTGTTGGCGATGAAGGTATGAGCTGGGATGAATTCTTTGAAGAATCTATAAGAACTGATCGTTCGAAGGATCTGTTGTTACATAGTGAATATACCCGTGAAATAGTGTCACACGATATAAGTCATGATGTTGAAGAAATCTCTCCTCAGGAAGCTGGTTACTTTTATGAGCTAAACACAATTCTTGACAAAACATTAGACAAAGACATTCTTATATATGTTCACGGTGCAAACTGTAACTTTTATAGAGCTACAGCCCAGGGAGCTCAATTTTTTCATTTTACGGGTCACAACACAGTCGTTTTGACGTTTTCATGGCCATCTGCTGAAAATCTCTTCAAATACAAAACTGACGTCCTTCACGCCAAAAAAACAATACCTGCTTTTGCGGAAATGATCGAACTCCTGGCGACGCACTCAAAGGCACGAAGCATCAACATCTTAGCGTATAGTGCAGGAGCACAGGTGGCAGCACCAGGGCTCGCATACTTACGGGATTTATATCCTGACGAATCGAGTGAGAGTTTGCGGAAGAGATTGCGCATAGGGGAAGTATACTTTGCATCCCCGGATACCGCCTTCAAGCCATTTGTAGAACGATATTTAAAATTTAAGGATATTGTAAAAAGGACAACCGTAAATTTCAACAGGAATGACGCTGTTCTCAGGCTTTCAGCCATGCAAAATGGTGTTTCAAGACTTGGTCGACCTGATGGTACCGAACTGAATGAAAACGAACGTCAATTATTTCTTGATGCGATGAATACCCCATATCTCAATGTCCTTGACGTTGGAGACTCAGCCGCCCTCAATCTCGGAAGGGCTCACGATTCCTGGTACAATAATTCCTGGGTCAGCATGGATGTTCTTATGCTGCTTCTTTTCAACCTTGACCCTCTAGAACGTGGATTGGAGGAGTATTGGAACAAGGAAGTGGCGAAAACATATCGATTTCCTGAAGATTACGAAACAAGACTTCGGAAAATATCTCATGAAAACAGGGCAATGCTTAAAGAAAAGGTGAAAATTAAGCATGATCAATAACAATGGCAATCGGTACTTTACTGGTAGTTGGAGGGAGCCTGTCGGATTTTTGTCTACACCTTCTCATAGACAGAGTCGTGGGGTGCTAACAGCAATTGAAAATAGAACTCAGTAGAGCGAAATATGAATATTACTCGTAGTGATCGTTCCATGCGATTGAGTGGAAAGATACTTAAGCAGATAATTTCCCTAACAGCTCTAGGCTTGATCCTGGTTGTGTTTTCCGGCTGTTCAAGGGTTGGGCCGACGTCTATCAGTATGGGAAGGGCAGCGTACAATGAAGCCATCAACAAGACCGAAGACGAACAGCTGTTACTTGCGATAGTCAAAGAACGTTACGGTGAAACTAGTACACTTCTGGCGGTTAACTCAATTGCCGCAAATGTCCGTTTCAAATCCAGTGCAACCGTAGATATTGGATACGGTTCCTCGGTGAATTACGAAAAGAATCTTGTTCCATTCAGCGCTGGGTTGGCATATGAGGAGAACCCTACGATTACCTACATGCCGGTCCAGGGTGAACACTATATTAGGCAGCTCTTGTCACCAATACCATTAGATTTATTTTTAATGGCAATTCGAACCATAGGTAATACTGACGATTTGTTCACCTTGCTGGTTGACCGGGTAAATGGTTTGCAGAATCCCGTTTTTTTGTACGAACCATTCCCAAAGAGAGATCAACAATTTATTCGTTTTATAAAATTGTTCAAGGTGTTGCATCAGGCGGGGGTTCTCTATTTGGTGCACGACCAGAAAGAAGAGATCGAGTTTGATTTTGTGTTGAACAATTATCAAAAGAGTTACGTAAAGCAAGTTTTTGAATTTCTTGAGTTACTGGATTTGCCAACGCCGTTGGATGTATCAAAAGAAATAATATTACCGGTCTATTTTGCTATCAATTCCCAAAACAGCTGGGGAGTTGGAATCTCGACTCGCTCCACGTGGGATTTAATTGAGATTTTAAGAGCTGCTGTTGAAATCCCCAAAGAACATGCTCTTGCTGGTCTGGATATAAAATATCCCCCGATGGGCTTGCCGGGCGAAGGATTACGAATTGTTTCATCCAAAGAGAAGCCTGAATTAATCTCGACGGCAGTTAAGTACGAAGGACACTGGTTTTATATCCCTAGAACTGATCAACAGACAAAGGCTGTATTTAGACTCCTGCGAATTTTCTGGTCAATGAGTATCTCAGGTTCGGTAAATCAGAATGCTGCACCTGTTTTGACTATTCCAGTGTCCCAATAAGCATATAATAATATAATGATGTGCAAGATCAGGGAAGGCATTTACTTTACTAAGATTCAGTCCATTAAGGAGGTTCAAAATGGAAGGCAGGGTTCTTGATTTTGTCGCACTGGGTATCTTGATATCGGTGGCGATTATTCTTTTGTATGGGGTTACGTTTACACAAAAACATATCATAGTTGCATGAACACCTTAAACAAAGCCAAAAACAAACCTTCTTCTCTGATGAGTTCGAAAACATATGCTTTAACAGCACGCTGAATAGCTACTTTTTTGTAAGACTCGGTCGACAAGTGAAATATCTTGCCTGATCTTTAGTAAGCTTCATTCTGGAATTGAGTCCCCATCCAGATCCTTCAAGGATGGTACTTAGATCCCTTCTGCTCAGTTTGTAATAAGCGGCAATTCCAGCTGGTATGGCTATCAGGGCGGCGAGAATAAGCAATGCAAAAATCACCGTCTTTATTTGTAAACCTGCAAGGGTTTTAGTGATAAAGGCAAATGAAGAACCAAGGGCCGCCACAGCGAAACCTCCTCCTGCAAGCAGTCCTGCAGAAGTACCATCCTTTTTTTTCTTATCCTTTGCTTTTAAGTCGTTGTTGAATATTCGTTCTTCAGCTTTGGAAGAAAATTCTTCCAGACGCGAGAAGAAAGCACGATTGATCCGCATAAAAGGATCAACCATCGCCTCGGTGATACTAATGGAGTTTTCGACAATATCGACTACTTTGGCGTGCAGTTCAATGCCGTTAATATCGTTAAAGATTCCCCATTTATTCAGGTGAATGTTTCCTCGGCTACCGGAAGTAACCGGCACTGCAATTTCACATATTTTTTCATCGCCTGGCCCAAAGAGTTCGCAGTAGATAACAAAAATATTGCTGCTTTTACAGGTTTCAATATGATGCTTTCTGTCCCCTACGTATACTGCCAGCGTAAAGTGTCGACCATCCATGATCAGTGTACCTTCCTCAAACAGTGCTCGCTCCTCAGGGAGATAGAGTTTAGGGAAACTGACAAAGCTGTTCACCAGCGGCAACATGTATGCCTGATAAAGCAGCAGACGCTCAAGTTCTTTAAGATTACCAAGGACAAAGGCTGTTCTGTGGCTCTCTTCGATAAGCTCTTCAAGAATCTGATGATAGGCTGGATCTATCAGGTATTCCTGCAGTATTTCTGCTTCAATGATATCGACACGCACCTCAGGCTTTCTATCAGTCCATTGCTTGAAGGGGTAAAAAATTTCCTGCAGTTTTTGAAATGACTGCTTGTTGATACTCTGTACATCTTCTCCAAGCAGAGGTCGGATTACTTTTTTGGTCAATTCTTTGATCTTTTCGTCAAAATAAGGGTTCATTTCACCGGTTAAATCAAGCATCCCCTCACCATCTAAAAAGCTAAGCGGCGCGTTTTTCAGATATGATTCCGCCTCTTCAATATCTATAAGGTTAATGGCAATATTCCCCTCCGGTGTTTCAAGAGCACGGGCAAGGAGTTGTGGATTGAGCCGTTTGATGTCGCAAAGGAGAAAATATTGGATCAACTTTTTAACGAGAGAATGAAACAGTGCATATCCTTCGGCAGTGTTTTTGCCAAGGGGCAGGATTTCTGTGATGACATCGCCATTCACTTTTCCAGCTTGAAGCATCCAGTCAATGTAGGTTCTGCATTCTTTGGTGAAGTTATCCAAACTATCTTTATCAATTCCTTCTTTGCCATTTGGATGTTGTTTTCCCCCAATGGTGCGAAGAATATCTTTAACATAGTTGCTCGATTTATCAGTTTTTGCAGCTTCCACTAAAACAATACCAGCTTGATCAAGTCCTCCTTCGAGCACTTCTTTTTTTACTTTTCTGACTTGATCAAGATGCACTGACTCCTGGGCAGCATTGAGTCGTGAGAGAACTTTCAACGCTGAATAATGGATTCTTTCTCCCAGTTTTGTTTTTGTGTTTATTGCAGTAAGGGACAGGTTGAGATTGTTTTCCTGAACTCCTGAATAATCCGCAAGATATTTCTGAAGATAACGTATGCCATCTTTGATTTCCTCAGCACGGAGACGTTTATCCAGGTCACTATCCAGCAACCCCAGAAAAACACGATCAATTTTCAGGGTTGAGACAGGGGCTGTAGTTGCTATCCACAATGCTTCATCCAGTTCAAGTATTGCCTCAAGATCACAATAATCTTCAATTATAAAATGGAGACTTTTCCCAAAGTTTTTAAATGATGAGTGTATCTGACATGATGACTTGGGCGTATTTTGAGAAGATGGCTTTTGCATTATTACACCGCTGAGATAAAGGTGGAGAGAGACTAGAAGTGATCTAAAAAAAGCACTGCCGGATAGCTCTTGTGGCCGTCCAACATCCTATAATACTTCTCCCAAAACAACAACTGGTAACAAAATACAGATATATCCCTTTGGGCAGAACGAGCCATCAATCGCTAATAAAAATCAGCTTCAACAAAAAAAAGGACCAGCAGGTATTTATGGTCACAGTCGGGACAGCGGACACGGAAGAATGAATTCACCCACTCTCGACACATTTCAACACTTGGGCAAAGGATAGAACATTTGCAAACGATATGGTAACCTGATATGAATTGTCCCGACCCAACAAACCATTCTCTTGAATAAAGGAAAAAACAAGCCATGATCACCTACCTGTACTGGATAGCCATTTGCATCATTATCGGTGCTGTTTTCTTTGGATTAGGCATTAAAGGAAAAAACTGGAAAGCTGCTTCTATCGTTGCGATACTGGTTTTACTGGTTGGATGGGGCATCTATTATTTTCGTCTCCAACAAGTTTTCGTCAAGCATTATGGGGGTGTCATGTCCATCCACGTTCCTGCAGGACAGCATCATCTCGGAACGACATGGAAGGACGACCACCTGTGGATAGAAAACTACGATCCTAAAACCAATACTTGTATTTTCAGTGAGTACTCAAAAGGAAATTTGTTACAGGGGAAGGTGATTATAAAAGATTGTAATCCTCTTATACCTCAATAGAGGTATAAACATCTTAAGCAAAGCCCAAAACGACCTAAATGATACAAAATCAATGCTACCATGACGGGATTTATAGCAGGCCTTTCTCTAGGATTCAGCCTGATTATAGCCATAGGCTCACAGAACGCCTTTGTACTCAAGCAAGGCTTAAAAAAAGAGCATGTTTTTATAGTATGCCTGCTCTGTGCTGTATCTGATTCTCTATTAATAGCGGCCGGAGTCTCTGGGTTTTCTGCAATTATCACCCGAACACCCTGGATAGAAACAGTAGCGAGATATGGCGGCGCAATATTTTTAGCCAGTTACGGGACACGAAGTTTTTGGGCTGCATTCAAAACAAATGCATCTCTAACACCTGCTGATAATGGAAACAGTTCATTAACCGTAGTGGTCACCACCTGCCTTGCATTTACCTGGCTCAATCCTCATGTATACCTGGACACAGTCGTTTTACTCGGAGCAATATCTGCGCAGTTTCCCGGTCAAAAAGTCGAATTCACTGCCGGTGCTGTTCTTGCCTCCTTTATGTTTTTTTATGCATTGGGATACGGTGCAAGAATTCTGACTCCAATTTTTAACAAGCCAGCTTCGTGGAAAGTGTTGGATTTTGTGATTGGCGTGGTTATGTGGTCAATTGCAATCAGCTTAATCCTATAATAATTGTTGTTTTGTGCACTCTCCTTTTTCTTTACCCCTCGTCATATGAGTACGAGGAAGGTATTATCGAGGAACAATCCTATCACGCACTAGTTGCGGCATATTTTTTTTGAGCACCCCGGCATGCTCCGAAAATTTCTGCCAGCGGGAAACAGCCTCCATCACATCAGCAAATATCTCTTCCGCTTTCTGATTACTGATACCGTATTGCCCGGCGAGGTGAATACACTGTTCCCTTGAAGGATGAGCGCCTTCACCATTCACAGTAGTACTGTGTTCCCCGCCAGGGCCATTGGTACAGGTAATATCATAGGCAGGAGATAATGCCCATTTTCCTGTCTTCGCATCAAGGATAAATGAAAAGTTTTTGGCATGGTCGTCTCGATTATGTGCCAGCACATTGAAAACCATACGTCTGAAAAGCTGCTCCAGATCGCAAAAATCCCTGGTAAGCAAACTCGTAGCCTTAAAAAGATCATTATAATCAGTAGCTGGGATTCGAAAATCGGTCTGAACGAGACCACTAAAGCTGTGGATATGGAAACGCCGATTGTCTGCACTCCGGTCAAAACGCCTGGTAGCAAAAAAGCTATCTCCCTCCTCACCTGTAAAGAGTTGTGTTTCAGCCATACTGATGCCCGCAGCTCTTGCCATCATTGAATATGCGTATTCAATTCTCCCTTCATCCGAGCTATCCGTTTTTGCATAAAATTTCACCAGCCAATGTTCAAAGCCGTCTGGAAGATCATCTTCACCTGAAACCATTTCACCACTTGCAGGATTATAGCCGACCAGTACTTTTGGGCGTGCTCCACCGGGGCTTCCGCCTGCCCGCATAAGCTCGGGGAGAATATCCGTGGCTTTTCCTGCGAAAACTGCCCTTGCCTCACTTGCAAGTGTCTGTAGATGGATAGGGGAAGCATCTGTGTATGTCGTATCTGCGGGGGGATGGTACGTTAATGCGCCCATGGTTTGCGTTCCAAGATACAACAGGCGACTAAGAATCGAGATCCCGGCTGGATCAATGTTTCTGCTGCGAAAAGCACGATCCATCAGCAGCAACCCCCAACCATCCGGCAAGGAATCATCAAAAAGACCAAAAATAGGACCATAGCGACGATCCTGATGTTGAATCAATCCTGATTGCAAGGGAAGCGAGAACGGAGAGAGCTCAAGACCACATTTGAGCCACTGTGCATCATATTCAAAAAACAGACTGCTCTCTTTTTCAGCCAAAGTACCAACCAGGAGGGACTCGTGCGGGTTTTCGGTAAAACGTACTTCTATTTCTTTGTAGCTGACCATAGGCTCAGTTAGAATTTTCCTCGTTTGGGAATATGTCTTTCGGACCCTGCCTTTAATTCTGCTAATGTCTCTGCTTCCGGGGGGGCAAAGAGGGAAGAAAAGTCCTGTAACTTGTTCAGCCCATGACTTAAACGGAGTAGGTTTTTTAAGGATATTTCCCCTGAAGTTTCAAATCGTTTCAGGGATGATTCACTGACCCCGGTTCGCCGGGCTAGTGTCGCACGCTTATATCCTGCGATAAGGCGAAGGGTTTTAAAGCGACTGGCTAACAGGTCTTGTGTTTCAATTGGTGTTAAAAGATTGGGGAGCATGTTAACACTTTAGCACGCCCCAGGACTATCGTCAATATATTGTCCACAACATACAACACAAGAAGACAAGGGACACCATTTAGTCTCTATGCGACCCAAGACATTCGGCAATATCGTTTACATCGACACTCGTGTATTTGTCTCAAACAGGTATTGCCCGAGCTGTGGTCTTACTTTTTCATGGTTGGATGATGGGGCTTTTAAGAATCTAACGATTGAGCAATAGGCTCAATTAGTATTCACTTTCGGCAAAGAAGAAAACGAGGATAATTGCAGGTGACTAACTGTAAAACATGCCCCTACCGCAAAACTCGCTAACTAATGAATAGTAGTTAGCGAGTTATTTTTTGGACATTTCAAACTGTACGCTAAACTTCTTTAATTCCTTCCAGTTTCCACTCCTGTGTGCCAAGTGGTCGTGCCCAGCTCCACTCTTCAGCAAACTTCACAGGTTCGGTATCACTGCCTGAAAGTACCTCACCACTCTTATCGTCCACGGTGTAATCGAGCAGGTTAGCGGTGAAAAGAACCGTTACAAAGTCCTCACCACTTTCAGATCCGGCCGCCACAACTTCAATGTTACGGATGGATATACTCTCAAGTTTATTCAACTCTCCTTTAGCTTCCATCTCAGAAAACTGCTCTGCATATTCAGAGGCAAGCTGTTCTCCTAAAAGATGCTTATAGGAGCTGATATCGCGACGCATCCAACCGGCCTGAACCTTAAAAAACACATCCGATGCCACTTCGACAAAGTACTCCGTATCAAAAGCGGGATCACCGATACGAATAACATCCAGTCCTTCTTCAAGATCGGATTTAGCAGGTGGTTCGGGGGGAGGAGTAAAGCCACCCTGTGCTCCGGAATCGTTGCCGCCAAAGTTCCCTTTAAAGACGTTATTATTCTGGGGAGGTGGTTGGTAGCCTGGAGGAGTACCACTGGGGGGACGGGCAGAAAATCTCTTATAGAGAAAATACCCTACAACACCAAGCAGAAGCAGAGGAAGAATTCCCATTCCGCTGCCTCCCATTCCAAACATACTGCCAAGCAGCATTCCGCCAAGAGCACCACCAAGCAAGCCACCCATTAGGCCACGGCTCATTCCCGGTTTTTGTTGTCCAGCTGGTTGTTGTTTCTTTGTTACCGGCGCCTTTTGTCTTGGTGCAGAGCGAAAAGAGCGGCCACCACCACGGGACCGGGCATCAGAGTATTCTGCCATAATGCCAGCCTCAATAAAACAGAGGGTAAAAAAGACAAGAAAAAAAGGTGTAAACTTTCTCATAAGATCGAGCATGATTTGCCTCCGAAAATTAAAAAAATAAAATACTTAGAACGCTTAGTACTTAGCAACAGTCTCAACGTTTGTCATCCTTTTTACAAAGAGCAAAGTTAAACAAAACGACCGAATGCCGTCAAAATATTATACGAACCCTTCAAATTATGATAGTGTACGCATATTAAGAACGCATCCATATCAACCTTCTGAAACCACACCTTAAGGATACAAATGTTACGAGATCTAGCATTGGCAGCTAAAGCTGCCTGCAGTAAAGAAGATCAGGAGTCCTTGATTCCAATAATCGTCTCCCTTAAAGAACTGGGCACACAGGCAAAAAAACGTGGCTTTCTTTCTTTGGAAAATCAACTAGCAAGTATCAATGACGACTTTCTCAAAATCGGTCTGCAACTTATCATTGACCAGACAGACCCTGATGTTGTCAGCGATATTCTTGACTCTGACATCTATTATAACGAATCAAACGGAAGGGAACTCCTCAAAAAAATCATCATCCGAGAGGGCTTACTCCGTATCCAGGCAGCAGACACGTCCAGAAATATCTTTCTCTGTACCAGAATTTTTCTTGGAAAAGTTGAGAACAGCGCCTTCCCCTAACCATTTAGTCCCCTCACAGTGCTCCTGATATTCCCTCCACTCGCCAAGGCATGCGAACCACCTGCCGGCATCACTCGCATCGCCGGATTCCTGCGTGGTAACAACCAGGAATGCACTCTTTGGGACGCCAACCTTGAGGGACAACTCTATCTGCTCGGCCTGCCGCAAACCCCGACGGATACCTGGAGTAAACGAGCCTGGAAAAATATCGAACACAACCTTACAGCTCTTCGCAGCCGAAAATCATACCAAAACAATGACCGCTATCAACGTGCAGTACGTGATATAAACCGGGCACTAACTCAAAGTTGTCTGGAATCTGACAGCACAATCACCATCGCTGATTATCAAGACCAAAAGCTCTCTCCGCACCAGAGTAGAGACCTGCTCCTTGCGGCTGAAAACTATAGCTGCAATATCTTTTTTCCTTTTTATAAACAACGGATTCCAAAGCTTGTTGCTGAACTACTAGAAGGAGATAAGTGGATTGGAATCTCCCTTAACTACCTGAGCCAGGCGCTTCCTGCCTTCGCCCTCTGCGGCTATCTGAAAAAGGAATACCCGTCATTGAAGATTGTAGTCGGTGGTGGCCTGATAACTTCCTGGCTGCGCAGTCCCGGATGGATCAATCCGTTTTTTGATCTCTTTGATAAAATGATCGCTGGAACTGGCGAGATGCCCTTACTGGAACTCCTTGGTGCAACTGCACCCTATGATCATCAGCCTCCTGATTATACAGGATTGCCCTTAGACAATTACCTCTCTCCAGGCTTTATTCTTCCCTACAGCGCATCAACAGGATGTTACTGGAACCGCTGTTCTTTCTGCCCGGAAAAGGCGGAAGGAGCTCCATACGCCAAGCTATCTTCTGCGCAGGTTATGGAAGACCTGAAGCATCTGGTAAGTACCTTTAAGCCGAAACTTATTCATCTGCTCGACAATGCTGTGGCTCCTTCGCTGATGAAAGAGATGATTAAAAATCCTCCCGGAGTTGACTGGTATGGCTTTGCACGGGTCAGCCCTGAGCTTTGTGATCCCGGGTTCTGTAGCGATCTACGCCAATCCGGTTGTGTTCTGTTAAAGCTTGGCATTGAATCCGGCTCTCAGGAAGTACTTGATGCCATGGACAAAGGAATCAATCTGGAAATGGTTGAAAAGTCTCTCGAATCCCTCAGGCTTGCAGGGATTGCGACCTATGTGTATTTACTCTTTGGTACTCCGACGGAATCTCTGGCAGAAGCCCAACAGACCCTCGATTTTACAGTGCGCAATAGTGATACCATTACGTTTTTAAATCTGGCCGTCTTTAATCTGCCGCAAAACAGTGCAGAGACAAACACTCTTGAACTTCGGGAATTTTCCGGCGGAAACCTGGGGCTCTATTATGATTTTCATCATCCAAGAGGCTGGGACAGAACGGCAGTACGAAATTTTCTATCCACTACCTTTAAAGCAGACCCGGTAATTCGCAGGATACTGCAACAGGATCCGCCTTTTTTTACATCCAACCACGCAGCACTTATTTTACAGAGTGACAGACGCTACAGGAAAACCGCAAATGAGTAAACAGACAGTGATTGTTATCGGAGGAGGCGCTGCAGGACTAATGGCCGCAGGCCAGGCAGCAATAGCAGGTGCCCGGGTAATCCTTCTTGAAAAAATGAAACGTCCGGGACGCAAAATATGCATCACCGGCAAAGGACGCTGCAACATCACAAACAGTGCTCCTGTTGCAGAATTCATTGATCATTTCGGAAAAAATGGCCGCTTTCTACGCCAGTCATTTTCCCATTTTTTTTCAACAGAACTTGTTGCGTTTTTTCAAGAGAACGGACTTCCAGTAACGCTTGAACGCGGCGGCAGATATTTCCCCACCAGCGGTAAAGCTCCTGATATCCTAAATCTATTACTTCGCTGGCTTGCAAAACTACAGGTAGAAATTCGCGACAACTGCCCGGTCAAAGCAATCCTCAGCGAAAACAATACTATCACAGCTGTGGTCACAAACCAGGGGAATATCTCCTGTGACAGTGTCATTATTGCTACGGGTGGAGCATCCTACCCTGCCACCGGATCCACCGGAGACGGCTATGCGCTGGCTAAAAGAAATGGTCATAGCATCATCCCCATTCGCCCGGCTCTGGTTCCTCTTGAAATTCAAGGCGGTATCTCCCCTGCCCTTATCGGACTTGAGCTTCGGAATGTCGGGGTACAGCTCTTTATCAATGAAAAAAAGAAACGAGAGCTCTTTGGAGAGTTACACTTTTTAAAAACAGGGGTGAGCGGCCCGACCATCCTGACACTCAGCGGGGACGCTGTGGATGCTCGCCAAAAAGGAGAAAACGTTGCACTGGTAATAGATTTAAAGGCGGCCCTAAGCCGGCAAAAACTCGACGCCAGGCTCATTCGTGATTTTGAAAAACGGAACAAGGAAGATTTTGCATCTGTTTTACGTGGCCTGCTTCCGGCACAACTGGTTCCATTCTGCCTGGAACAGACAACAATCCCCGCCAATCGACCGGCCGGAGAAATATCAAAGAAAGAACGAAAAAAACTGCTCAACTGGCTAAAGGAATTACGTCTGGAAGTGAGTGGCTATCGTTCCTTTAAGGAAGCCATTGTCACCGCTGGAGGGGTAAATCTCAAGGAAGTCAATCCCAGAACCATGGAATCAAAAATCGTATCGGGACTGTATCTGGCGGGAGAAGTTCTTGACCTCAATGGCAATACCGGCGGATACAATCTTCAGGCGGCATTTTCCACAGGCTGGCTGGCCGGACATTCTGCTGGAACTGCTGGACAAAAAGGTCACTGAACTCTTGATAGCAACGGCCTAGTAGTACTCCGGATTTTTCTGCTCTGGAGTACTACCAAACCATCAGGCAACACTAGACGATTGCCACCAGTTCCAAATCAAAAGTAAGGTCTTTTCCTGCAAGAGGAGGATTGGCATCGAGAACAATAAACTCTTCATCTAAATCCAACACTTCAACGGTCATTAATTCTCCGGTAGCTCCACCGACCTGAAGTTTTTGTCCAATCTCAGGTTTTAAATCCCCTGGTATCTGATCTGCGGGAACCTGCATTACCATTTCTGCATTATGATTGCCATATGCCCGATCCGATGGAATTGTAACGGTCTTTTTTTCACCAACTTCCATACCGACAAGTGCTGCATCAAATCCGGCAATCACCGATCCTGATCCTAGCATTACATCGAGTGGGTCTTTGCCTTCGGATGAATCAAATATTTTTCCATCCTCCAGATAGCCCTTATAATGAACCTGAACTTTGTCACCTTTTTTTGCCTGTGTCATAAAAATCCTCTAATAGCTTTAAGTTATTCTCTATGTGATGAAATTGATTTTTTTTAAGGAAAGCACCCTAGCATATCTTGCTTAGAAATGATAGGAGCTATCTGAGAGCCTGACCATAATCGAAGCACAGATATCGGCAACGGAATGCTCATGACAACGAATAATAAGATCTGCATTTTTAAGATAAAGAGGCTGGCGCTCTTGAAAGACCTCGGTAAAGCTCTGGCTGGCTGTTTTAACCAACCCTCGACTACTGAAGTCATCAACCCGCTGTTTTAAAATTTCGAGCTCCACATCGAGTAAAACCATAACACTATTTTTTTGGAGATGACTGAGGCCTGCCTGGCTGTAGATTGCGCTGCCACCCGTTGCAATAACGTGCTGCTGACACTCTATCGAAAGCAGAATTTTTTCCTCAACTTCACGAAATTTGTCCACCCCAATATCTTCCAGCAATTTCTGAAGAGGCATCTTCTGGTCTTCTTCAATCAATATATCAACATCTACAAATTTCAGGCCTAAAAGAGGCGCGAGTTCTTTCCCAACAGTACTTTTCCCGGCACCGGCCATCCCAATAAAAACAATATTTGTCTTTGCAGATTTTTTTTGGGGAAGCGAATCACATTCTGTCGTATCTGAGTTGATCAAAAAAACACTCCTGGTAATTATTAAATATTCTATTTATCCAGGATATTTTCTGAAAGCTGCCAGCTTTTCAGGCTGATCTCTGGCAGGATTTTGAATGGCCTCCTGTAAATGGTATTTCTTCTATCCGAACACACGGTTGTACTAAAAGTCTGTATTTCAGATGCTCCTGGATCCTCTACAATGTATTTTAGCTGAAAACATAAAACTCGATAGAACAAGCAGGCTTGCAACAATAAAAACAGGCGTAAATCCGATAACAGTAATTAAGGCACCTGCTGTAATTGGAAAAATAATGGTTGCCACACTTCCGGCACCGCTAATGCCGGTATAAATGGCCCGGTTGTTGTCATTGGAAATCTCAAGAAGTATTCCCGGTATTGCTATTTCCTTGGAAGCAAGGACAAGTCCGGAGAGAGGAAAGAGCAACATAAACAGATTTGGATTGTTCTGTAGCAAAAGAGCTGCAATGGGCAGCAGGGCTCCTGAAAGGATATGAATTGTCAGAATTCCTCTGTACCCCTGCTCCTTGGCCATGAATTTAAATAGAATGGTTGCTACGATTACTCCTGCAACCTGCAGTAACAGATAATTTCCTACGGTCGTGCCAGTGAGCCCAAAATTCTTTTTTGCCAGGGCGATTAAAAAGGGAATAATTGCAATTCCAAGGCTGGTGGTATTCACCGCATAGAGATAATTACGCAGAATCTTGTCTTCTACGAGGGCCTGCCCAAACAGGGCAAACTTCTTTCTCAGACTAAGCGACTCTGTTACCGTGGAAACCTTCTCCTTGATGACCCAGAAACCGCCGGAACCAACAAACAGAAAGAGTCCGGCCAGAACAAATAAAATGGAATAATTAACGGGGTAAGAATAGACAATAAGTATTTTACGGGCCACCAGGGCAGAAATCAGTACAGCCGTGCCGCCAAGAATCTGTTTTACAATAAAGAATCTTTTCCTTGATTCAACGGCAATGGATTTTCCCAGTATATCATTGTAGGCAATCCCGGCAAATGCACCTGCAAACGAAAACAGGGTCATGAGAAAGAGGATAAGTGTAATAACAGATTTCCCCTCCATATCCCCCGCAAAGAAGAGAAGGTATCCGAGAATGAGCAATGCCCCAACTCGTAAATAGATTCCCATAAAAAGGTATTTTTTGGTCTTCTCTTTATGGGTAAGAAATGCCGCAAAGAAAATCTGCATAAACTTAGAACCGCCCACCATTATGGTCGTCAGTAGCCCCAGATGGAACGGAGTACCTCCAGCCTGAATCAGCATGGTTGGAATAACGGTATTAATCTCTGCGAAATTTTTGGTGAGTGCTAAAAAAACAGCATGCCAGACAAAGGCCTTAAAATTTCTTTTTGTGTATTTCTGGACAGTCACTGCTTAGCCTTTGTTGATGTTCCATATACAGTTCCAATTAGACAAGACGACACCCACAGCCGCCACGGTGTCCGCCCCCTTTTCCCCGGCCTCTGTGCCTTCCCTGTCCCCTGCCGTTGATACCAGGGTTTCCCTGAGTCAGGGTTCCTCGCTCCAGACAGCGTCGAAAGGCCGGTAAATGATTATCTCTGGAGGCAGCCTGTAATCGCTCGAAAACAATAAGAACATCTTGCTCGTCTGTACCTGCAAGCAATTCATCATAGAGGCTGATATTTTCTTCCTCTGCCTGGACAGCAATTTTGCAGGCCTCTGCAACAGTGCCTGGTACAACCATTCCAGTTGTATCCGGTTCTAATGGTACCGCAATGGAGTATTTTTCATAAAGGGGCAGGAGAAAATCGATATGTCTCTGTTCTGCCAGCACAATGTTGGAAAATGGGCGAATATCCCCAAAGATATCTATGACCTTTCGGTAGGTATCACGGGCATGATATTCATCCATGAGTGCCTTGTTAAGTTTTATTTCAAGTTCCTGTTTATTCATCATAACCTCCATACTATATGTAACATATACACAATAAGGTAACGCGACTATCCTTGATTGTCAATGGCTCCTCATCCCCATTTACCAGTTGGCCACTATTACCATAGGGACACTGTTCAGAATAATGGTGAGAAGGAAGCATTCCCGTCATCCACACTGCACGGTTGGGAATCAGATTCTATTGGATCATAAGATAGTGTCGCTATCCCAATCTTTCCGAATCTTCCCCAACTTCTCTCGCCATGCCTCGGCATCACCGTAATCAAAGAATTTTTTGCTGCGATTATGGGGATCGAGTGTTTGCCTGGCATGCTTTATGGGACACCAGAACTGTTCTGTACGGGCAATAATTTCACGCGAATACTCTATTAGTCCATTTCCGTAGCCGCAGTATATACAGTTAATCTTTTCAATGAAATTCAGGTAGGGCAAGTAGTACCGGTCAATATAGAGGTAATCGCCACGTTTGACCCGCGGGACACCATAGATGCGGAAACATATATGCTGATAGACAGTGATACTGAGATCCAGAAACGCTATTGGGACAAGCATTCCGTATATGACAGGAGCAGACAGAATAAAACCTAAGGGGGCTCGGCTAAGGTAACGCCACATTCCCGTGCGCTGCTGACGCTGCAGTCGTCGTATACTACGTTCAAAAACAACTTTGCCACGCTGTATTTTGTAATTAAATTGCTTCCGCTTTTCGGTCAAGAGTTTGTCAACTTCCTGCTCAAAATCCCGTTCAGCATCTTTGAGTCGTTTCAGCAGTGCGTCGAGTTTTGTCATATTATCCATTCGTTTTCTCAAGTTTTTTAATTTCCTTACATTGCACAATGACTCACGAAGAAGCAGGCTAAAAGGGTACTTTAAGTCAGGACCATCACTGAACGGATGGTGGCCTTCTCAATATGTTTCTTCCACCAATTAATCATAAAGAAAGCATAACAGACATTTGAAAAACAATATCTCTATTTTAACATTCCATTATTCTCATCATAGCAACAGACGGTTTTTTTCTTTTAACGGTGTCTTTTACGTAAAACGTATCCGGTGGCACAGGGCAATTTCTCTGATCTTGCTGTTTTACCTGGAGTATTATATACTATTTTTCCTTTGAGCCTTACCCATAACACCGATTTTGATAAAATTGCAGTTGTCGAAGACAATAAATGGCAATCATGGCTGATTAAAGTATCTGATATATTTTTTCTGCAGACATGTGCTATTTTCCAGTGACAAACAGGAAGCCATGGAGTGGCTGCAGGAGAAAAGTACAGATGAACAATCCTCGCCCCAATACAGCACCGCCAAAAAAAAACAGACTGGAACCGCTGCCTTGGCAGAAACCAAAATCCCCGGAAGATGATCCTGAGGCATGGCAGCGACTACAGGCCATAATAAGCAACCCGGGGTATCTACAGCCTGATGAAGATATCAATTTTCTCGGGAATTCTGATTCAACCCGAGGGGTGCGACTGCAGCTCGATTACCTGAAAGCCGAATCACTGCTTAAGCAACACGGCATTAAACACACCATTGTTTCCTTTGGCTCCACCCGTATCCGGGAACCCGGAGCAATAAGGCGTGATCTCGCCGAAATGAAAGATTTATTGAAAAAAGATCCGGAAAATTCCAAAATCTTGAAGAAGATACCCATTCTTGAAAAATTACTGCACAAAAGCCGATATTATGATGTCGCTCGGGAGTTTGGCGAACTCGTCGGTAAGGCTGGAAAGGGAGCGGACGATAACCGGGTTATGTTGGTGACTGGTGGTGGGCCTGGTATCATGGAGGCATCCAACCGGGGTGCATTTGATGCAGGATCAAAATCCATCGGCCTGAACATTAACCTGCCGCACGAACAATTCCCTAATCCGTATATTTCCCCCGAACTCTGCTTTCAATTTCGGTATTTTGCCATTCGCAAACTCCATTTTCTTCTCCGAGCCAGGGCTCTGGTCGCCTTTCCCGGAGGGTTTGGAACATTTGATGAACTGTTTGAAACCCTCACTCTAATCCAGACCAGAAAGATTGCTCCCCTGCCCGTTGTTCTGGTGGGTAAGGAATTCTGGAGCAAAGCCTTTGACGTGGATTTCCTTGCGGCTGAAGGCGTTATCGATGCCGAGGATAAGGAACTGTTCTGGTTTGCTGAAGATGCTAATGAGATCTGGCAAGGATTACATCAGTGGTATGAGGCCGATGGTGAATCCTTTTTACCGGCCCTTGAGTAGTCCACGTTTTACAAAATTTCTTAGCACATGCGTTTTCTAGAAAGAATCGATGCCGTTGATAAGGTCGTCAAGGAGGATCTGTACGGAGGCGAGGTGGTTTTTGAGCAGATATTTAAAGAAATTAACAAAAAGTACCTGATATCCTCTCCTTAATCCGTTGTTTTGCAGGACTCCGAATCCTGCACTTGGCCTGCTACAATTACTCCATTTTCTACCTGAAAAAGTCCCATCCCCCTGAAGCTAACAAGCAGGAGAAGATACCCGGCAGTATCCTTTTCCCCAAGAACCTTCAAATCATCCAGAACCAAAAGATACCGGTAATTATACAGCTCACTTAGAGTGTCCCTAAAAAAACTATCCCTACGAAAATGTTCAATTTCCTCCATGAAATCTCCGGTGGGTTGCAGGCTCACATGTTCAAGAACAATCGTATCTGCGATGCGACTCAATCCGTTGACAACGGTAGCATCCAGGGCTCCCTTTTGCGTCTCATACTGCAAAATTCCAATGGCTGTTTTTACTGAAAAAGATGTCTTGTAGGGTCTTCTGCTGGTGAGAGCCTCAAATTCATCTGCCAATTCCGACCAATCAGCGCTGCAATAACTTCATTTTATTTTATTATACCTTGTCATTCCTGGATTATGCCTTATTAGTTTTAAACATAAGCACGAAAAAAAAGAGCGGTTTTTTTTAACTAACAAGTATCAATATAAAATTTCAGGAGAGACACACTATGTCAACAGTACAAAAAATACTCTATGCAACCGATTTGTCCGAAACAGCCAAAGAAGGCATGAAATGGACTAAAGATCTTTCTGCAAAGTATGAGGCACAGATTACAATCATCCATGTCATTCCAGATAGTGTTTCAAAGGAATTGGCTTCTTTTGGGGCTGACCGGACTACACCAACCATCGATAAACAACGGAAAGACCTCATAGATTCCAAAAAAGAGGCTATACTTCGCATATGCCAGGAAAGGCAAAAAGATCATCCGGATTGCAACATTGATCTTGATCATATTCTTGTCAAAACTGGTCAGCCAGTAGCTGAGATATTGACCGCAGTTGAGGATGGGGATTTCGATTTGGTTGTTATGGGAATTCGTGGAAAAGGTGTGATTAAAAAATTATTGATTGGCTCCGTTGCCAGACAGGTTGTTGAGCTCTGTACAGTCCCTGTCCTTACAGTCAGGCTTCCCGCTAGTTAATTCTCACCATCTTAAGCGGCAATGGGTAAACAATCGATCAGTGTTCATTGATTCCATCGAATAGACTCCTTCTTTGTTTTCTACGAGGAGGACTTTATAGAAAGAATCAACTCTTATAATATTTTTTCACTCAAAGCAGATTTGAAAATTGAGTTTGCCAAGAGGAGTAATGCAATGAAAGCAACAAAAATAACAGACGGTATATACCGCCTTGGCGTAAACCTGGAAGATGATCTCTTATTTGAGGGAATGTGGCCCATGCCCCACGGTATCTCCATTAACTCTTATGTGGTTCAAGGAGAACGGACTGCGCTTATCGACCTCATAGAAGACGTCAGGGATAAACCTCTTGAATTTGAGCAGGAGCTGCACTCCATCCCCTTGCAGGCAAAGGATATTGACTGCCTGATTATTAACCATATGGAACCCGATCATACCAGCTGGCTCCCTACCTTTTATAAAGAGAACCCGGACCTGGAATTCTATATCACCAAAAAAGGTGCCGCTATGCTGAAGGCATTTTGCGGGATTGACAAAAATGTCCATATTGTCAAGAGCGGTGATACACTAGACCTGGGAGCAGGAAAAGTTCTGACTTTTTATGAGGCGCCCAATCTTCACTGGCCGGAGACCATGTTCACTTTTGAGCAGAGTTCTGGCATCCTCTTTACCTGTGATGCCTTTGGGTCTTACGGGGCCATAACAGATGTTATTTTTGATGACCAGCTTTCTTCTGAGCAGCATAATTTCTTTACACAGGAGGCATTACGCTACTTTGCTAATATCATAGGCGGCTTTTCCATGTTTGTCGAAAAAGCCGTTACCCAACTCAAAGATCTGGATATCAAGATGATTGCCCCCTCTCACGGGATTGTCTGGCGGGAAAAACCCCAGGAAATAATCGACACCTATCTCCGTTTTGCGGGCTATATGTCAGGCCCTGCCGAACCCGAAGTGACTATTATCTGGTCAAGCATGTATGGAAATACTGAAAAGGTCGTCAATGCCATGATTCAGGGTGTGCGCAGTGAGGGGATTCCGGTCCATGTCCACAGGGTACCCGATGATCATGTCGGTTTTATTCTGGCTTCTGCATGGAAATCAGCAGGGCTCATTGTCGGTATGCCCACCTATGAGTATCGCATGTTCCCACCCATGGCCTGGACTTTAGACATGTTCGGCCGCAAAAAGGTCTGGAATAAAAAAGTGCTGCGTTTTGGTTCCTTTGGCTGGTCGGGTGGCGCTCAACGAGAGATGGATACATTAACAGAGAAGTTAAAATGGGACTTCCTTGACCCTGTTGAATGGCAGGGGGCACCAGACGAAGACGATTTGAAACGTGCAGAAGCCCAGAGCAGGGAACTTGCCAGACAGATCAAGGAAGAAGCAGGAGTCTAAGGGATTGATCAGATCAATCAAAACAAATTATTGTAAAAGGAAAGATCAGTTCCATTGCAGGCATTTCCGAACTGAAAACTGAGCTTGATCGGCACTGGATCAAAGAGGGGAATACAATTAAAGCATTGCACCATGAAGAATCGGAAGCTCATCCATTGCTTGTGGATAGCATTCGTTCTTCTTGGTGTACGGTCGCCTACTCTTCAGCCTGTCCCAACTGATTCAAAAGTTAGCTACCATCCCTTCTCTGTAATTATCTTTTTTATTTCATCCTGAGAATTCTTTTCGAGAACAAGCAACCTCTTTTCCTTAGCTTCACCGATTTTTTCCAATAACAATCCAATATCCACCGGTTTTTCCAGAAAGTCCTCAGCACCAAGTTTCATTGCCTCTATGCCATTATGTACAGTGGCATGTCCGGTCAACATAATGATTTCCGAGTCAGGGTCTTTTGCTTTGAGCTGTTTGAGCGTTTCAATACCGTCGATGCCGGGCATGGCTAAATCCAGTACAATAACATCAAAGTTCTGTTCCTCAATCCGGGCGAGAGCTTCTTCACCACTTGTAACATAAGTTACTTTTAGTCCGCGAACTTCAAGGCGCTCGGAAAGCAACTTTAAAAACCGTTCTTCATCATCAACCAATAATATCCTGCCATCCAATTGCTCCACAATTTTTTCTCCATTATTCCTTATTAAATTTCCAACCGTTATAACCGCGGTGAATACTTGAGGAAAAAGTAACGATACGGTTCTTCAATAAATTCAATAACACACTTCTGTACAAGGATCGATAAATTTTCATATTATAATCAAGCCTGGAATAGTGAGAATTGCACTTGAGATAGGTCGGTAATATCAACCGGTTGTCCTGACTTTTCACATCCCATCATTAGTAACCAGATAAACACGTCTCATCTAGTCTTAACACTATGACTCAATTGCGAAACATTATAAATCACATCAGTTTGTAAGATGATACATTCAGGATATTACCGGAATATCTGGCCGAATCCTCATTAACTTCTTGGCAAGCTCTGATCCTGGAATATTAGGCATGGTCTGATCGGTAATGACCAGATCAAACTGTTGAGGATCGTTTTTTAAGAGCTGCAAGGCCTCAACGCTGTCTGTTTTGACAGTAACAGAGTACCCATGGCTTTGCCAAGACTTGCAAGTAACTGTTCATCATCAATGAACAGTATCCGTTCAGTACCTGTTTGGTTCTCCTGCATTTCTGCATTGGTGGTCGGGTCAACAGTGTTCCCTTCAGTGACAGGAAAAAATGCGGAGAAACTACTTCCCTCCCCTTGTTGGCTTGTAACTCTTATAAAGCCATCATGGCTTTTTACAATACCATTTACCACCGCAAGTCCCATCCCTGTACCTTTCCCAACTTCTTTTGTGGTAAAATAAGGGTCAAAAATTTTACTGATAAGAGCTGGCGTTAGACCTGTACCGGTATCGCTCACTGAGAGTTCGACATAATCACCAGCTGTCATAGCCGGCTCTGCTTTTAAAGCTGCTGTGGAAAGTTTAGTATTCTGCAATAAAATATGTAACGTTCCGCCATGTTCTTCCATGGCCTGAGCATAACTTCTTTTTCTTTAAGAAAAGCTGTGATCTGTTCCTGAGCCCGTTTGAGATCTGTTATGTCAACACCCATCGCAAGAACCAGAGGGTTTTCATCAGTATCTATAAAACAATTGGCATAAACCATGTGTGTTCGACCCGAAGCAGGATCTGCAACCTCTCATTGTCTGGTGTTTTTTGTTTCCAACACTTCAAAGGTTGGACATCGGCTACACGGCTGACTCCTTCCATACATGACTTCGTAACAGGGCCTACCTGCAGATTCACCGAATTCTTCGACAAAACGTTTATTCACCCAAGGCATAGAGTAATCAGGGGCACGAGCACTAACCCATGCTGGATTGAGCTTAGCCCATGGTCCGACGGCAAAGCTCACCTCCCGTCCCATCTCTGCAATGACTGCACGAAGGAGTTCTACTGAAAATCCATCGGCATTTCCATCTGCACGAACTATACTAAAAGGAGGGTAATCAAGTTCTGAAGCAGATTTAACTGTTATATTTGAGGATTGTTTTATTTGGGCCGGGGATCGCCCGGCTGCCCCAAGGAAGAGACAACATACAACAATGAAAAGAAGTACTCGATTGATATCTTTGGTATATTCCATACCATCCTCATCTGATTACTTTTAGGACAGGGTAGGTTTTATAGTCGCATTTTTTGCTGTTAAAAAGCAAGATATCTTTTTTTAAGGTACCCGTAAGCTATGGTATAATGAGTTTTTCCAGAGACCAAGAAAACTAACTAGAGGTGGGCCGAGGTAATATCAAAACTTTAGGAAAACTGTCTATATAATGTTTCCAACTGGTATTTAATTACTTGAACTCTGCTTTGGTAATCTGATTGTATGAATTTAAATAGAAATCATACTCATAGAAAGTATCGAGCTGCTGTAACTTTGTTCATGCCTGGAAATTCCATTTTCTTTGAAACTTATTCCGATATTCTGTAGGACGTAATCCGGTATGCTTGTTAAAAATTTTACGAAAAAAACTACTATTTTCGTAGCCTACCTTGTAACTGATTTCGTCAAAAGAATTATTTTCTTCCTCCAAAATTTGTTTGGCCACTTCCACTCTGACTTTTTGTAGATATAGCATACAAGTATCTCCTGTAGCCGTCTTAAACCTCCGCTCAAATGTTCGGCGACTCATCCCAACCTCTTGGGCAAGATTATTGATATCGAAATCATCGGAATATTTTTTTTCAAGTTTTCGTTGTGTTTCCAGAATGGAATCATCGGTATGATTCCTTTGAAAGTTAAAAGAAGAATAGGGGGTCTGGGAAATACGCCCTATATCATGGATCAATGTTTTAGCACTTTCGGCTGCAACATTATATCCAACATATTTTGCAACCAGGTAGAGGGAAAGGTCATAGCAAGCGGTAAAAGCACCGGCGCAGTAGAGTCCTCCGGCATCAGTAATGAGTCGCTCTGGTTTTAGATTCACCTTCGGAAAAAGCTGTCTAAACACATCTGCTGCGCCCCAATGAGTTGTGGCATCCTTGCCGTCGAGCAGTCCGGTTGCTGCCAATACAAAGCTGCCTGTACACATACTTGCAATATGTGCACCACGATCATATTGCTCTCGTAGCCAGTCAAAGGCTTCCTTCTGCCCTGATAGGACATTCTCCACATCCCACACTCCCGCAAGAACTATTAAGTCAGGATCTTTCACTTCGTGCATGGCCAGATGGGAAACGATAGAAACACCATTTGCACACTGCACAGGCGAACCGTCCGGGCTTGCTATCTGGACAGTAAAATGAGGTTCAACTGTTTCTTCAGCAATCAGGTTTGCAGAGTTTCCGGCAAACGAAAAAACATCGAGAGGGCCAGTAATGGTAGTTGACGGCGCGCTGTCAAATGCCAGGATCGTTACTTTTTTCATTTCTCTCACCTTTTCTTCCCCGCCAGTTCAAATAGAATTGTCAGACGGGAAAATTAAAAAATTCAGCTATTCATGATGGACAGATGCAACTTAAGGCCATAGCAAAGAGTTGGCAAGGAGAAACAACTACAAGAATCAGTAAGGGAAAACAACTATTTGACGTTATGCGACTCAATTATGGCGTTGGGGGATCTTATTAACTCGCCGTTTTAAAACTACTATAACTACAAGTAGTTCTGAATGATGTTATTCAGAATCTATCTGCGGCATGAAAGGATCAGGTTGAGGACGCTCTTCCTGGTCCTACCGGTAAGTTATTTTTAGTTAGGTAGAATATTAAACAAATACCATGGAGAAAAATATGAAATGGAATAAAAAAGTCACTGCAGCAGTGCTATGCCTGTTGTTTTGCTACTCAGCCAGTCTATCTTGTGCCACGGCAAAAGACCTAAAGCGTTATGACCCAATCAATAAAGCATGTCGAATTTTAGGCTTTGATAGTTTTTGGGGTGGAAAAGGACGGCGCCTCTTTGATCAAAAATGCAAGGTGTGTCACACAAGAGACAACAAAGTAAACGCCACGTTTTTACATGCAGAATCTAAAGCGCCCAAACGTTGGACCCGTGTTTTTTTCACCAAGTCCCCCAAATGTGCAAAAACAGGTGCGTGGAAGATAACCCCCGACGAAGCACTCCTGATTAACGATTATCTGTACCGAAATGGTGCTGATACCTATGACCCTAACAAAGCGTCATGAGGTTACTAGTACTCCCGGTCGGGAGATAAACACATTACACTTTCATAAAAAAAAGCCGAACCACAAAAAATGTGGCTCGGCTTTTAATAATATATGGAAATTACTTCAAGAACCATATCTCATATAACGTCAATGGCTCTATGGAACACTAGGATTGGGGAACAACGCCACCCATTCCGACACACTCGATGCAATATTCCTCATTTGTTTCCGGACTATGGCAATCCTCACAGAAGTTTTTATCACAACCTATACAGAGCGTGAGTTTGTCTTTATCTGTTTTTTTACCACATACTTCACATTTTGCTGTTTTTTTACTCATGGCTTACCTCTTAGTTTTAAATTAGCAGTTAGCATACACCTTTATTATAGACGCTCATTACGATTATTTGTATCTTTATTTCCCTACAGGAAACACCTTAGTAATGAGTACTATAACCAGAAGCACAGAATTCGCAAATGGAAAAATGATAAATCCCTTCAAAGAGGAGATAACCACCAAAATCAGTTAGTGCTCTTCAATTTACGATAAGGTATATTACGGTAAGAGATATTTTCACCAAAATGGCCACCATGTTACATATCACAAACAGTATACAAATCCCTGACCAGGAAATAGAATTCAGTTTTATCCGCGCCCAGGGAGCAGGTGGTCAGAACGTCAATAAAGTTGCGTCTGCTGTCCATATGCGCTTTGATATCCAGGCGTCATCCCTACCTGAACGAACCAAGAGCAAACTTCTTGCCCTGAAAGATCATCGAATAAACAAAGAAGGCATACTTATTCTCAAGGCACAGCAGTACAGAAGTCAGGAAAAGAACAAAGAAGATGCACTGCAACGTCTAAAAGAAATTCTCTTCCATGCCTCGTTGCAGCTCAAAAAACGCAGACCCACCCGACCAGGAAAAGCAGCAAAAAAAAGACGCCTTGAAGGAAAAAAACAGCGTGCTCAGCTAAAAACCGCCAGAAAGAAAGTTCACTACTAAGTCTTCACTCTCTCACATACAACTCAGCATTTTTCAAACACAAAGGAGCAACCATGTTCAAAACCAATGAATATTTTGATGGAAAAGTAAAATCAATTGCTTTCACCAGCGAAGAAGGTCCTGCAACCGTTGGAGTTATGGCCGCCGGTGAGTATGAATTCGGAACCGGATCCGTTGAGATCATGTCCGTTATTTCCGGCGCAATGGAAGTAAAGCTACCGGGAATGGATAGCTGGAAACCTTTTCAGGCAGGGGAAAGTTTCAAAGTCAAAAAAGACGTTACATTTGGTGTCCGGATAGAAAAAGAAACCTGTTATTTCTGCCTCTACAAATAATTTCTAACAAAAAAAGGGGCTCGTATAAAAAAAGGCTTGCAACAGCTTTGCGATCTTGGTAAACAGGCTTCTCTGTTGTTAAAGACCTTTCTTAATTACGGTCTACCACAGGAAGGAATGAAACTTTAAATAGTTTCATTCCTTCCTGTTTTACATATATTTTTTGTACTATCCAGCCAAAATCCAGTAATTGATAAAGCCACCGCACGGTAACTTTTTTAGCAGTGCTTCAGGTTCATTCGTTTGGGTTTTGGCGCTATAGTAAGCTATGCGACAAAGCCCAAACGGATGAAAATGGGGTGCTGCTGAATAGTTACTATCTTTTACCCGCCTGCTCTTCTTTTATGAAGTGCAGGTTTTTTTATGGCAACACTTTTTTTGGCGCTCTTGCCAGTGCCACCTCCTATCATACAAAACAATATGCTTACCCACAGCTTTATCCATCTTCCTGGAATTGGAGCAAAAACTGAAGAAAATCTCTGGAAAGCAGGGATCCACAACTGGCATCAATGGCCAGGAACAGCTCCAGTAAAACTTCCAAACAGCTCTTTTTCACAACTTTCACGCTTCGTGCAGACATCTCTTACAGAGCTGGGCAATGGGCCTGATTTTTTCAGCAAAAACTTACCTGCTAATGAGCAATGGCGACTCTTCTCCCACTTTAGAGAACGTACTGCCTACCTTGATATTGAAACAACAGGGCTTGGCCCGGATGCTGAGATAACCACGGTTGCCCTCTATGATGGATGTAAAGTTCGCTGCTATGTGAATGGTAAAAACCTGGAAGAGTTTGAGAAAGATATCTGGAAATATGAAATACTTGTCACCTACAATGGCAAGGGATTTGACATCCCTGTCCTTGAACGCTGGTTTCATATCAAACTCACCCACGCCCATATCGATCTGCGTTTCATCCTGGCAAAACTTGGTTTTAAAGGAGGCTTAAAGGGGTGTGAAAAGCAACTGGGAATTAACAGGGGTGCACTTGACGGTGTTGATGGATACTTTGCCGTTCTTCTGTGGCATGACTATATCAACAACCATAATGAGAAGGCATTGGAAACCCTTCTTGCCTACAATATTGAAGATACTGTCAACCTGGAACTACTCCTGATTGAGGCATATAACAGGAACATTCTTACTACTCCTTTTGGAAAAAATCTCTTACTAGAACATCCCAAAGCGCCCGAAATCCCCTACTCTCCAGACCTGAGCACAGTAGAACGCCTTAGAAACAGATTCTAGAAAGATCAGACAATAATCTCCGATCCTTCAGTTGCAAAAAACACCTCCGTATCTCCGTATTTCCCAGGTTCACAATAGGTTTTCGCCATCTCATCAATTTGTGCATCCGTTCGATCAGGGTCATGATGAAACAGGGCAAGTCTCTTGACTCCTGCACGATTGGCCGCAGCAATCGCCCACTCATAGGTTGAATGCCCCCAATTGACTCTGCTTTTATATTCCTCGGCGGTATACTGAGAATCGTGTACCAGCAAGTCAGCTCCTTTAAAAAAATCTTCCACGGCCTGATTCTGTTCCTGGGCAACCTCCTCACCTTCGTAAGCCATTGCCTCATCATATTCCGGATGATCGGGATCAGTAATAAAGAGGTTACGATAGGGTTCATGGTCGTAACAGGTGCATATGATTTTCCCTTGATATTCAAAGCGGTAGCCAAGAGCTGTAATGGGATGATTGAGAAATTTAGTTGTTAACAACAGCCCATCACCCAGATCCATATCCGGTTCTTCACGGAGCCGTTTATACTCAATATCCGACGCGAGTTCTCCAACATTAATAGGAAAATAGCGGTACTTCATCTGCCCGCCGACAACATCTTTTAATGGGTCATCCTCGTAGGTCACAGGGCCATGCACCGTCATCTTAGTACCAGGAATATAGATCGGTGTGAAATATGGAAAGCCCATAATATGATCCCAATGGGTATGAGAAAGATAAAGAGCCAGCCGCAGAGGACCATTAGGAAGATCATTGGCCACCAGAGTATTCCCAAGTTCCCTAATCCCGGAACCGGCATCGATTACAATAATTTCCTTCCTGTTCTCAACACGGAGTTCCATGCAGGCACCATTCCCTCCATATTTCATGGTCTTGGCACCGGGACAGGGAATAGACCCCCTGACACCCCAAAATCGTAATTTCATCATTCGTTTCTTCCCTCTATCTCTTAACTTTGAAGAAAAACCTGTGCTTTTTCAATTTCCTCTTCAACCTCTGTGGCAACTTCGCCAAACATATCCCAAGTCAAACCAGTAATTTTAAGCATTACATCAGCCCCATCTGCGGCCGGAAAAGGATCTCCTGCATAGCCAAACTCAAGAATATTTGCATACATATTGGCAAGTCCTACGTAAGCCACCCGAACACGGTGTTCCTCTGGTGCCGCCTCCACATCATGATGGAAGGCTATGGAACTGGTCATCGCTTCGTTCAATTTCCATTTTTCCGCAATTAGCCGACCAACTTCCTGATGATCAACACCAAGCATATCTCGCTCAACGTCAATAAGTGGAAGGTACTCTTGTTTTACTTTTTCCAGAACATCGATATATTCATCGCCGAATGGTATTTTTCCAAGATCATGGAGAAGACCCGCAACAAAATATTCTTCGCATTCCATTACCGGCACGCCATTGGCCTTAGCCAGTAATTTGGCACACACTCCGGTGGCAATAGAATGGGCCCAGAATTTTTTTGTTGGAAGGGATTTTGACTTCTTGGCACCAGAGACAGAACGAATGATAGCCGTACTCAGTGCCATATTTTTCACCGTATTCATACCAAGCATGGTGATCGCACGGGTAAGCGAAGTCACCTTGTTCATGAGTGAGTAATAAGCAGAATTAATAAGCTTCAACACCTGTCCGGTAAGAACCGGATCAAGCGAAATCACTTTATTCAGCTCATTCGGAGAGGCATCAGTTCGACTGCAAATCTCCATCACCTTTCCAACGGTGGTGGACAGACTTGGCATTCGTTTGATAAATCTGTTTATGGCTTTCCTATTAGCCGCACCATCTTCTTCCATTGCTTAACTCACCAAGATTCTTTTATATAATCAGTTACATAGTAATACAACATTCCATCTTTATCGTTTATTGTATAGCAAGCAGAAAAAGAGGTCAAGAAAAGAGCTTAGAGAACAAATGCTTTATTAATTGCAAACACAACAGAATACGCTATTCTACGATGGTGGGAAAAGATACTACCTTCACGCCCCCCCACTCCACGCACCTTGCTAGAAACAATGCAGTTAATTTACTGAACCAATCCATCGCGGAGCAAAGATATGCTGGCTAAATTTCAATACTCTCTTTTGGCAATTCTTTTATTTTCCTGTTTTACCAGTACCAATGCTATTGCATATGAGTCCCGCTGGTCCGATTACAGAGAACCATTGAATAAATCAATGAGAACCTGCCTGGAGGGAGAGGATCATTTTGTGTCTGTTAATCTGCCTGCTGAGTTTTTAAACAACCATAAGAAGATAGAGTTGAGCCTAACATTTAAGAGCAAGACCTACTCACAATATAAAAACGGAAACAAAACAACTGGGTTTTATGGCTACTCTCCATTCGTCAAAATAAATGATTCTTTTTTCTCCGGTTATTACCACTTAAATACTCCTGACCTCCCGGCACGCCAGACATACTTGCTGGAAATTGACAGTGACAATTTCACTCCCGGGAAAAACATTATTAAGCTTGGTTTTAGTAATGATGCGGATGGCAAGGGAGGATGTTCTAGTAAGTGCTGTCCATGTATTTTTGAAGAACTTGAATTTCGTCAAGCTGAGTTTCCATTTTTAAATGTTACAGTCAATTCATCTCCGTCCGGTTCATCAGTATATGTGAACAACGTCCACAAAGGAACCACTCCACTAGACCTCAAACTGCGCGAAAAAGATTATTGGCTGAGAGTGGAACAGGAGGGATATACAAAACAGTATAAAAAAGTTCATGTTTCTTCTGGCAACACCAATTTTCAATATACAATGGTAGGAAACAGCTTCACCGTGGCGGTAAAGACAAATGTCAAAAACGCAAAATTACATATCGATGGGAAATTCATCGGGAAAACACCACTATCCACCAAACTGGAACCAAAATCCTATCAGTTTGAATTAAAAAAGAAAGGATATAGCACCACGAAAAAGAGCATTACAATCAGCTCAAAAAACAAAAACATCTCTCTCAATTTAGAAACTATTCTTCATCAGCTGGTGATCGAATCCAACGAAAAAGATGTAAATGTATTTATCGATGGAGACTTAAAAGGACAAACCCCATTAACTATTGCAGTACAACCAGGTAAATTAAACCTCAAACTGGTCAAGGCTGGGTTTACAACCATCGATACCGTTGAGGACATTAGCCGTGGGAAGGTTATAAAGTTCTCTTTAGTAGTCACCTCCCCTGTACTCGTCGCCGCAGTACCTGTACAGGTAACGCAAAAAAGAGAACCTGCACCGCCCATCGCCACTCCGCCAGTAAAAGAAAGTCCAAAAAAAGAACCCGCTGCAAAAGCTGTTAATAGTCACAAAAAGTTCGGAAAATACTATGGCTTAATAGTAGGAAACAACAATTACAAGCATTTAAAAGATTTAAAAACAGCAGCAAATGATGCGACGATTTTTTCAAAATTACTTGAAGAACATTATGGCTTTTCCAATACCATCCTTATCGATGCCTCGCGAAGAGATATCCTTTTGGCATTTCAACACTACAGAGAAATCCTCACCAAAAATGATAATTTATTGATCTATTTTGCCGGCCATGGCTGGCTCGACAACCTTGAAGAGGAAGGATACTGGCTGCCAACAGATGCAGAAGAGGGCAATAAACTCAATTGGGTGTCAAATTCATCCATCACCGCAACATTGAGAGCTTTGCAAGCCAGGCATGTGCTCATTATTGCAGACAGTTGTTACTCAGGAACTCTGACCCGCGGAATTAAACCTGTCTTTATGACCAGTCCTGACTATAGAGAACGGATACTAAAGAGAAGATCTCGTTCTGCAATTACCTCTGGGGGAGTCGAACCGGTTTCCGATTCCGGTATTTTCCCGGACCATTCAATATTTGCCCAGGCTCTAATCAATCACCTCCAGGATAACACCGGAATTATAGATGCGACACAGCTTTTCAGTAAAATCCGAAGACCTGTAATCTTGAATTCCGACCAGACACCTGAATTTTCGGATATTAAGAAAGCCGGGCATGATGGCGGCGAGTTCTTTTTTGTTAGACAATAAAATGATATAATATAGTAACGTGCCTCTCCAAACTTCACCATGGAGCGTTTGTTAAAACACGCTATTGCGGAGCTGATATATGCTAAGTAAACTTTCATATTATTGTATAACACTTCTCTTACTAATCATTGGCACCAGCGCAAATGCTTTTGCGTCTACATCCCACTGGGCCGATTACAGAGAACCATTGATTGAACCAATGAAAACGTGTCTGGAGGGAGAAGCACACCTCATATCTGTGACCTTACCTTCTGAATTTTTATGGAGGAATGTCAAGATACAGTTGGCTATACAGTTCAAAAGCGAGACCTCTTCAACTGGAATGAGTGGTATCATGGAAAAGGGATTCCATGGCTATGCTCCATATGTAAAAATTAATAAATCTTTTTTTAAGGGGTATTATCAGGTAACTATCCCCGAGACCCCGGCAAGCCAGAAATACCTACTGGAAATTGACAGTAGTAATTTTGTCCCTGGCAAAAACATCATCAAGCTTGGCTTTGCCAATTATCCTGGAAGCAAAAAAAAATGTCCTGATAAGTGCTGTCCCTGTATTTTTGAAAAAATTGAATTTCGGCAGGCAACATTTCCTTTTGTAAATGTCAAAATCGCGTCTACTCCCAAGGGCTCTTCTGTCTATATAGATGATGTCCGTAAAGGTAAGACTCCGTTAACGATTAGACTGCCTTCGAGAGATTATAAGCTGCGAATTGAAAAAAAAGGCTACACAAACCAGAAGAAAAAAATTCATGTCTCTTCCGTCAGAACCCATTTTCAGTATACTCTTAAAGCAAACAGCCATATGGTCGCTGTTAAAACAAATATCAAAGACACGAAAGTATATGTTGATGGAAAATATATTGGCAAAACCCCCTTATCCGTTCGACTTGCGTTAAAAAGCTACCAATTTACATTTATGAAGGAGGGGTATAGCACCAAGAATAAAACTGTTACAATCGGGACAAACAACAAAAGAGTATCTATAGACCTGGAAAATGGTGTCGTTCCTATTACCACCCTGCCAGAAAAAGTTACTCCTATAAAAGAAACTGTTGAGAAAAAAGTAAAAAAGCCTTCAAAATTTGGTGAGTATTACGGTCTGATAGTTGGAAACAATACCTACAAACATTTGACAGATTTAAAAACGGCAATAAACGATGCCCAAGAATTTTCAACATTACTTGAAGAGCATTATGGCTTTTCCAATACAGTACTGCTCAATGCCTCGCGCAAAGATATCCTGTTAGCATTTCAACACTACAGGGAGACTTTGACTGAGAATGATAACTTATTAATCTATTTTGCTGGCCACAACTCACTCGACACCCTTGGGGAAGAAGGATACTGGCTGCCAACGGATGCAGAAAAGGACAATAAATTAAATTGGGTTTCAAACTCATTTATTATGGCAACCTTAAGAGCACTACAGGCCCGACATGTGCTCATTATTGCAGACAGTTGGTATTCCGATAGCCTGACTCGTGGAATCAAGCCCATATTCCTGACAAACCCTGCCTACAGAGAGCGGATACTCAAGAAACGGTCTCGTTCCGCTATTACTTCGGGTGGAGTAAAACCAGTTACAGATGCCGAGTTTTATCCAGACCATTCAATATTTGCCCATGCTCTTATAAGTCGTCTTCAGGATAATACCGGAATCATGGATGCAACACAGCTTTTCAGTAAAATCCGAAGACCTGTACTCCTGAATTCGAATCAAACACCTCATTTTTCAGAGATAAAAAAAGCTGGACATGATGGTGGTGAGTTCTTTTTTATAAGACAATAAAAGCTTTTTTGTAAAATGCTCAAGGTTGAGTGCAAACCACACACTGGGATGCTGGCATTAACCGGTCGTATTAGCCATATCACGTAGATACTACATTTTTGATTTTTCTATTTTGTAAGAGGCTCATCTGTATAAAATTTCAGAAAAATAGCCAGCCTGAATCAACTTCAAGAATATTGAGAATAGCAGCAGTATCAAATAAAAAAACCTCCTGTTGACCGAATATAAAATCCGATTAACAGGAGGTTCTGAATGCAGGGTTAATACCCTTATTGACTGTTTGTTATTTTGCAGCTGTAACCTTTGCTGGAGCCTTATTTACATATTTAAAGAAAACTGGGAATGCTACGAAGAAGGCTACACAGAGCAGATATTCAATACCTTTGATGTGTGTGTAGTAATCAACCAGAGTATGAAGAGGTTTTACCATTCCGATTGATACCATGTATTGTCCAGCCAATTCACTTACTGACCAACCAACTGAAGAAAGTGCGCTTGTAAGAGCTGCTGCAACCCAGAGACACATCATTGAACCAGCTGCTAATAGTAATCTTGATCCTGTTTTTGAAGTATTTTCTTTCATCGTCTTATCCTTATTAAATTTTAGTATTCTTCGAATTTTATTTTATTAGCCAACTACTGCGGTCAAGTACCCTTTAACTACATTCAAAGGTCCCATGCTTACCATTGCGCTTGTCAGACAGGCAAATCCCCAAATTCCAACGAGAGCAGCCATGGTCATTCCTGCGCCTAAGGCAAACTTAGAAGTTTCGTATCCAGCTTCAACTTGTGTTCTAGTAGTTGTATTTGTATTAGTAGTCATGGTGTCCTCCATATAGGGTTGGTTTAACTTTTCTTTTAGTTTCTATGCTTCTTATATAGCATCAACCATGCCATTTTTTGTTTTTTCATTATACATATCGCCACAAAGCTACATAACATACCGTATTTACACTTGAATAAATAAACGAAATAGCCCAAACCACCCCACCACACTTATGAGGTTGTCGGGTGAGCTGAAGAACATTAGTGTGGTATAAAATCAATAAAGTGTCGCTTTGCTTCAACAGATATGTTGCATTCTTTGCGGATAGGTGTGGGAATGAAAGAAATATTGATTTATTGCTCTTCAAAGTGGGATCTAGAGAATGTTTACTGCTTGCATCTATGACAAGTGTTACAAAGGATCTAGAAACTAAACTTTGATATACAAAACAGATAGGTTAATAAAAGTATTTGAAGATACACCAATAAAATAATTTCCTTTCATATTATTCTCTTCAAATTACTCAATCTTAAAAAGATAACTTCCATGGAACGTTTTGCAAGAACACGCTGCTTTCTGGGCGACGAAAAATTCAAGTTGCTCCAACAAGCCACGGTTACAATTGTGGGGCTTGGTGCAGTAGGTGGGTATGCGACAGAAGGACTAGCAAGGGCCGGAATCGGTCATTTGCGACTGGTTGATTTTGATACAATCCAACCTTCAAATATCAACCGGCAGATACTCGCACTTGAAAGCAGTATCGGCCAGGCCAAAGTGGATGTTGCAAAACAGCGCATTAATCGTATTAATCCGGAATGCCGGGTGGATGCTCTGGAACTCTTTGCTGCGGAAGAAACACTTGATGACATTCTGCAGCCGATTCCGGATATCCTGATAGATGCAATCGACTCGTTGAACCCAAAGGTGCAACTTCTGGTTGGTGCCCATAAGCGGAATATCATCACCTTTTCATCAATGGGAGCGGCCCTGCGAACAGATCCAACAAAAATCAAATTTGGCGATATAATGACATCAAATCACTGTCCGTTAGCCAAACATGTTCGGAACCGACTGCGCCGCCAGGGAGTAGAGGGTGGCATACAGTGTGTCTATTCCACCGAACGAGTGGAATTCAATTATCAGGGAGCGGAAGAAACGACAACACCGGCATCCGCCTATGAGAGTCGGGGAAGAAAACGAAACACGCTGGGTTCATTGCCTACCATTACCGGAATTTTTGGACTGATACTTGCCAATGAAGTTATTCTTCATCTAACAAAAAGCACCTAGCAGCCAAACTCCTACCAGAACATCCAACTACCCGTTGCCACCACATAAATCCCCAGACCAAGATTGGTAACACCATGAGCGACAACAACACCACGTAACTTCTTTTGACGAAGCAGCAATGCGCCATAAAGGAGACCGGCAATGATACCTGCAATAATTCGATGATGCTCAAGACCAAATAAGACGGCCACACCAAGAAATGATAGCCATGTAAATGTACCCATGGCCACGGAACGAAAATCCACCTCAACCAGATAGCGCATCAGAAATGACCGCCAGAACAATTCTTCCATAATCGGGACCACAATAGCTGCGCCAAAAAGACGGACTGCTATCAATCCAATTGCAGCACCCTGAGATCCTGTCATGGCATATGGATCAAATCCAGAGCCGGGGTCAAACTGATACAGATATCCCTCCGGTGCAATCCAGAGCACCAGCACAAGCAGACCACAAAAAACCGAAACGATTAACTCGGGAAACGTGAGTCCCAGAGACAAATCGTCCACATATTTATGACGCCAAAACCAAAGTACTCCGCCAACAAGAACAGTCTTGGTGATATAGAGCAAGGGAACCAGCGTTGGAAAATATCTTGCTGGTTCTGTCAAAAGAAGGAACAACGCAAAGGGGACGACATAGGGCAGCCACGGTTCCTTCAAAAACCTCTTTATTGAATTCTTTTGCACACTCGCCTCCCGTTACCAATTAAGCAAATCAGCATTCATTTTTAACCAGAAAATCATGCACCATTTCCTCCATAATCTCGAGCTGTTCACGTCCAGTTTCATGGGTAATAATCCAGGAACAGCGTTGGTAAGCACGATACAGATCTTCCGGAATCTTAATTTTTAACTCAATCAAGCCATCGTTCTTTTCACTAGAGTTCTTTACAGTCATCTCTTGGTATGATTCTGGTGAAAGTTGACCGCCTCTTTATAGGTCATGCCGCTTCCACCGAAGATATCAAGTGCACTGCCGACGGTGGCATGCAAGCGATTATGACCAAGCTCTGCAATCAATTCCATATCCTTGATATCCTTAATCCCTCCTGCATAGGTAATTGGAATAGTGTTCCAATCAGCAAGTCTCTTCACCAGCTTCGTTTCAATTCCATTACACTGGCCTTCAACGTCTGCCGCATGAATCAGGAACTCGTCACAAAGAGCTGCAAAGCGATCCATCGTCTCTGGACTGATCACAACATCGGTGAAATTCTGCCAGCGATCTGTCACAATATAATAATCATCCCCTTTCCGCCGACAGCTGAGATCAAGGACAAGATGTTTTTTCCCTACGGCCTGAACAAGCTTTTGCAGACGTTCCTCATCCACTCGCCCATCTGAGAACACATAGGAGGTTACAATAACATGGGATGCGCCTTTATCGAGCCACTCTTTCCCATTCTCAGCCGTTATCCCGCCACCAATCTGCAACCCCCCGGGCCAGGCGGCAAGTGCCTTCGTTGCTGCCTCTTCATTTCCCGGACCAAGTTTAATGATATGCCCCCCGGTAAGATTATCCCTGCGATAGAGTTCGGCAAACCAGGAGGATGGATGCGTTGCAGTGAAATTCGTCTGCAGGCTACCCGGATCATCATCTTTCAATGTTGAACCAACAATCTGTTTTACTTTACCATTATGAAGATCTATACAGGGTCTAAATTGCATAAGGAAACGAGGTGTGATTTAAGGTTTCAAGTTAGTAACAAAAAAAAAGGCGGGTATTTCCGTTTGGAAATACCCGCCTTACGACTGCAGTAAAAGAAAGCGCGAACTCTCTATAACACTTACGCCTTCTTAATCAGCATAGTTGCGGGATCAAGACTTAACGATTTCCCTGCATCCGCAGCACATTCCTTGGAACATTTCAAAGTCTTCAGTTTGAGATCACCATCTTCAGGAGATATCAGAAGCACAGTATCAAAAGCATCGTCAACTTCATGACAAGGTGCAGGAATACCATTGGCACTGACTCTATCATCATCGCGATGACTCACTGCAGAAAACCAGATCATTTTCAGATCGTTTTTTCCCATAAAGCCTTTTAATTCACTCAAAGCAGAAGCACTGTTTGCGTCGGTAAAATCGAAACCATCAACAACCAGACAATCAGCTTTGAAAATTCCCTGCTGAGAAAGATCGTCCATACGCTCCTCAAGGGTCGCAGCACTGAAGCTATTCTCTTTAAAGGTCATGATCATACGACTCTGCATGACGTCATCAACAATCTGCTGAAAATTTTCACCATTTTGTTCCTGATTCATCAGTGCAAGAATATCGTCATACCAGGTTTTGGTTTTCTCCAACCCTTCACCGATGGCTACATGCAGAACCTTGTTGTTGCGAAGCATGGAATCCATAGCAATCTGTACAAGAATTGCTGTTTTTCCAAGACCGGCACGTGCCATAACCAAACCAACACGACGGCCATCATTACCATCTTCTTTTTCAAGGCCTAAAGCCCGTAACGGATTATTTGCTACCAGGTCTTCTTTTCCCATGGCAATACCTCTTATATAGTCATTTGCGGCAGTTGTTAAGACTTGCCTTGACAGACAGCAGTGCTGCCCGAAACAAAACTCAAATTAGTGTATCAATATTCAGAACAGAAAACTCTACTTTTCTTTTTTCTCATCCCGATATTTCTTAATCAGCTCTTCACTGACACTCTTAGGAACAGGCCTAAAACTTGCAAATTCCATAGTAAACTCAGCCTTACCCTGAGTAAGGGAACGAAGTGCTGTGGAGTAACCAAACATCTCGGAAAGGGGAACCTCGGCTTCAACCACGGTGTAAGTTCCTTCCTCAGTGGTACCAATAATCATACCACGACGCTGGTTGATACTACCCATAACAGATCCCTGAAACTCAGAAGGCCCTTCAACGGCAACCTTCATAATGGGTTCCATAATTGTTGGTTTGGCTTTTGCGTATCCTTCTTTGAATGCTCCTACTGCTGCCATCTGAAAAGCCACATCGGAGGAATCGACAGCATGAAAAGAACCGTCGTTAATAACACAGCGTACACCTGTTACTGGTGAACCACAAAGTGTTCCTTTAGCAAGACTCTTTGTGAAACCTTTGTCACAAGAGGAAATAAATTCGCGTGGAATAGATCCACCAACGATTTTATCTTCAAATTCATACTCACCCTCTTCAAGGGGCTCCATAAAACCAGCAACTCGACCAAACTGACCGGAACCACCAGTCTGCTTCTTATGAGTGTAGTTAAACTCTGCACGGGCAGAAATAGTCTCACGATAGGCAACCTGAGGAGCACCAACCTCAACTTCTGCTTCATACTCACGTTTCATACGCTCAACATATACTTCAAGGTGCAACTCGCCCATACCTGAGATAATGGTTTCCCCGGTTTCATGATCAACAAAAGTCTTAAATGTTGGATCCTCTTTGGTGAAACGGTTGAGGGCCTTGGACATATTGATCTGAGCTTTATTATCGCTTGGAATAATCGCCAGTGAAATAACAGGCTCGGGAATATGCATAGAACTCATGGAACAGGTGAGCTTACCATCGGTAAATGTATCACCGGAGGCACAATCAACACCAAACAGAGCTACAATATCACCGGAACCACAGGAGTCAATATCTTCCATATCATCGGAATGCATACGAACAAGACGCCCTACTTTTACCTTCTTACCGGTACGGATATTATAAACAGTATCACCCTTGTTCAGTGTACCCTGATAGGTACGAACATAGGTAAGCTGACCATAACGACCATCTTCCAGTTTAAAGGCAAGCATAATAAGAGGATCTTCATCATCATTACTTACCGAGAATGCCTCTTCATCCTTATCCAGATCATGCCCGATATTTTCAACATCGGTGGGACAAGGAAGGTAGTATTCAACAGCATCAAGAAGTGGTTGAACAGCCTTATTCTTATAGGCAGAACCGATAAAGACAGGCGAGAATTCAAGAGCAAGTGTTCCCGCCCGAACGGCTTCCTTCACCATTTCGGTTGTGATTTCTGTCTCTTCAAGCATGGCTTCCATCAGATCATCGGAAAACATGGAAACGGCATCAAGCAACTCCTCACGTTTCTCATCTGAAGCATCCTTAAGTTCGGCTGGAATCTCACCTTCACGGATTATCTCACCATTTTCACCATCAAAATACATGGCCTTCATGGTAACAAGATCAACCACACCTTCGAGATCATTTTCGAGACCAATGGGAAGCTGCAGCATATGTGCATTGAGCCCCAGTTTCTCCCGAAGTTGTCCAGTTACCCGCTCGGGGTTGGCTCCGGTACGATCGCACTTATTGATAAAAGAGATACGAGGGACATTATATCTGTCCATCTGTCTGTTTACAGTGATGGATTGAGACTGCACACCACCAACGGAACAGAGGATCAAAACCGCACCATCGAGTACCCGAAGAGCACGTTCAACTTCAACTGTAAAGTCAACATGGCCTGGAGTATCAATAATATTGATCTTATTTCCCTTCCAGGTACAGTACGTAGCTGCAGACTGAATGGTAATTCCACGTTCTCTCTCAAGTTCCATGGAATCCATTTTTGCACCAACACCGTCTTTACCACGAACATCATGGATGGCATGGATCCTGTCGGTATAAAACAGGATGCGCTCGGTCAAGGTTGTTTTCCCTGAATCAATATGGGCACTGATCCCGATATTTCGCACGTTGCTTAAATCTACACTCATGTCTGCTACCCTCTACCAGATTCTTCCTACCGGGAAACCCGGCCCAGTTCGCCTGGGACGAACCATAATATGAAATAAAAAATAAGGAGTCACAGCTTTCTGCAACTCCTTACTCAACAATTTAACAAGATCGAAACACCATTTTCATCCAAATTTACTAAAACATTCGGGAGATTAAGTACTTCAAAAAGACTTACCGCATAATCCAAGGCAAGAAAAACCGAAAATAGTACCCTATTTAACCTTTCAAGGGAAGGCTTTTTTTATTTTTCACCAAGACAATCCTTTTCGGCCCCTCTTTTCCGCCTATTTCTTGACTTTTAGACACATTCTCCCATAACCTTATGGTAACAACAGCATTGCACCTCACCCATGGAAAAGTGACTTTTATGCAGGATATCATGACCATCTGTAACTACTGCGGCTGTGGCTGCGGAGTGTATCTTCGAGTTGAAAATGGCTTCGTTGTGGGGTCCCACCCCAGTAGAAGCCACCCTATCAGCCGTGGCAACCTCTGTTCCAAGGGATGGCATCTCCATGAGTTTATCCATTCTGAAAAACGACTTAGCGATCCCCTGCTTCGCAAAAACGGAATCCTTCAAAAAGTCAGCTGGGAGGAAGCGCTGGATTATACCGCTACAGCACTTCTTCATTCAAAAGAAGCATTTGGTCCCGATAGCATTGGTATACTTTCAAGCGCCAAGTGCAGCAATGAAGAAAATTACCTCCTCCAAAAACTCACCAGAGCAGGCCTTGGCACCAATAATATCGATCACTGCGCCAGACTCTGACACTCTGCCACCGTGGTAGGTCTTGCCACAAGTTTTGGATCCGGTGCCATGACAAATTCCATAGGAGAACTCGTTGGTGCCGACGTTCTTCTTATAACCGGTTCCAATACCACTGAAACCCATCCCCAAATCGGTCGCAATATTCTCCAGGCTGTGGATCGCGGCGCAAAACTAATTGTGATCGATCCTCGCAAAACTGACATTGCAAGACAGGCCCATATCCACTTGGCACTCCGCCCGGGAACCGATATTGCCCTTATCAATGCCATGATGCGCGTTATCCTTGATGAAGACCTGGCAGATGATCTTTTTATCTCCATGCGTACGGAGAATTTTATAGCACTTCGCGACTATCTCCATCGTCTTGATCTTAGCGAACTTGCAAAAATCACTGGAATAGATCAAGCCACCATTCACGAAGCAGCTTGCATCTATGCCAGAAGCAGTAAATCCGTTATCTGCTACTGCCTTGGAGTAACCCAGCATACCTGTGGCACTAATAATGTTCAGGCAGTCGCAAATCTTGCCATGCTTACCGGAAACGTTGAAAAAAAGCATAGTGGAGTTGATCCGCTTCGCGGTCAAAACAACGTGCAGGGCGCCTGTGACATGGCCGCATTACCAGCGGTGCTCCCCGGCTACCAGAACCTGGCTGACATGGAGATTCGTTCCAGATTCGAGGCCGTGTGGAAGTGCAGCATACCGGCAACAACTGGCAAAAGCCTGACCGAAATGACCCATAACGGGAAAGATGGCGCAATAAAGGCCATGTTTATTATGGGAGAAAACCCGGCACTCAGCGATCCTCATCTAGGCCGTGTAAAAGAGACCCTCAATACCCTTGAGTTTCTTGCCGTATCAGACATCTTCCTTACAGAAACGGCACAGCTTGCAGACGTAGTTTTTCCCGCCGCCTCCTTTGCTGAAAAGGGTGGCACTATTACCAACTCCGAACGCAGGGTTCAAATCTGCCGCCGCGCCATTGCCCCCATCCATAACTGCCGCCCCGACAGCCATATCATTATGGAACTTGGAAAACGTATCAATTGTCCTGGCATGGAATTTGACAATGATGCTGAGATTATGGAAGAGATCAGCCTACTCACCCCCATTTATGGCGGGATGCATTATGATCGTCTGGCCGAAAACCATGGCCTGCAGTGGCCCTGTCCGTACCGGAATCATCCCGGCACCGAATTTCTGCATAAATATTACTTTGCTCGCGGCAAGGGCTGCTTCACCATCACTGAACACCAGGAACCGTTTGAAAAAACAGAAAACAAATACCCATTTACACTTGTTACCGGTCGTGGCTCCTATCACCATTACCATACGGCAACCATGACCAGAAATTCCAGACGACTGGTACGTGAATGCCCCCAGGCCCTGCTTGAAATAAACAGTGAAGACTGTGACAATCTTAAGTTGAGGGATGGAGAAACCGTGGAGCTCAGATCACGACGAGGAGCAGTACAGATTCCAATCCAAATCACCGACCGGGTGAAACCGGGCACTGTATTTTCCTCCTTCCACTTCTTTGAGGTTCCCATCAATGAACTCACCGTTGATGCCATGGATCCACAATCAAAGTGCCCTGAGCTCAAGGTCTGTTCAGTGAACCTGAGGAAGGTGGCCCATGATTGATTTACGAGAGTTGATTCTTGATAAAGACAAACTCTATCCACTACTGCGCAAGCTGAAAAAAGAAGCCCGGCTGATTGCCCCGGTGAAAAATGACCATGGTGACACCCTGTTTACCACCATTGAGGATATTGACACAACCAGGATTGATCTTGAAAATCAGCCCCAGGAATCCCTCAAACCTTTCTTTCTGCCCCAGCAAGAGACAGTTGCCAGCTATTCAGTCCTTAATGGAGAATATACATTCACTCCCCCGGAGCCTGCTCAAGACACCATCTTCTTTGGCGTCCGCTCCTGTGATCTCACCGCACTTCTTTATATGGATCTTATCTTTTCAAAACCTGCAAAAGATGCCACCTATTACGACAGGCGCAATCATTCACTAGTGATCACACTGGGCTGCAACCAGCCCTTTGACAACTGTTTTTGTGAAGCGACCTCTAGTGGCCCTTACCTGGAATATGGATATGGTTTGCAGTTTATCGATCTGGGAGATTGTTACTATGTTTCAGCTGGCCGCGGGAGAGGAGCAGATCTTCTTGAAAAATGGGGCTATTTTTTCAGGGAAGTAACAAAAAAAGACCAAAACCGTCGCTACCAACTTTTCCTTGAAGCACGAGGACAGTTCACCAAAAATATCCAGGTAACCCACGCCTGCCAGAAACTACAGAAGGAGACGGTGGCTGAAGAGATCTGGGAAAAACTGTCACAGCGTTGTTACGATTGCGGAGGATGCGCCTATGTCTGTCCCACATGCACCTGTTTTTCAGTGGATGATATGCCACAAGGCCGCAGCAACGGCATACGGATCCGAAGCTGGGATGCCTGTACTAGCAGTGGTTTTACCAGAATGACAGGGGGACACAACCCAATTGACCGTACTCGTCACGCCTTAAAAAGACGTTTTCTCCATAAGCTGAAATATGATTTTGCAAATCACGGAAAAGCATCCTGTACCGGCTGCGGACGCTGTGTCGATATCTGCTTTGGCGGTGTTGACATCACGACCTTTATTGATCTGTTCACCGGCCAGGAGACACCATGACTCAAAACTTTATTCCGGAACAGGCCATCATTCGCAAAATCATCCACGAAAACGAGCAGATCTCTACATTCCGACTCGAACTCACCAATAAAAACCTTCCTTTCACCTTTCTTCCCGGCCAATTCCTTATGCTCTCGGTGCCCCATTGCGGCGAAGCGGCCATCTCCATCTCCTCCTCTCCTGATACCCTGCCCCTTATTGATCTCTCCATTCGCAAGGCCGGAGAATTAACAACAGCTATCCACAGTATGACGGAAGGAGATCAGGTAGGAATACGAGGGCCCTTTGGCAAACCCTTTCCCATGGAAGATTTTGCAAACCGGGACCTTCTTTTTATAGCAGGAGGAATAGGCCTGGCACCACTCAAGAGTGTTATCGATCATTTCCTTTTTCAGAGCACCACGGAGGACAATGCAGCACAGAGCATCACCCTTCTCTATGGCTGTAGAAGCCCTGCTGATATCGCCTTCAATGAGGTGATTACATCATGGAGAGAACAGGGGGTGGATTGCAGACTAACCGTAGATGAAAAAGACAGTAGCTGGAACGGAAATACCGGCCTGGTTACAGAGCTTCTGGACCATTTCAAAACAAGTAGCAATACCCGATCCCTTGTCTGCGGCCCCCCGATTATGATCAGGTTCGTCATTGCCAGATTATCGGCCATGGGATGTGATGACACATCGATATTCACCACACTCGAGCGTCATATGAAGTGCGGAGTGGGACTGTGTGGTCATTGCCACCTGGACGGCAAACTGGTCTGTCTTGATGGCCCTGTTTTCAGTTTAGATCAACTCAAAAAACTGGATGTAATGGAGTTTTCCAGATGAACGATAAGCAACCCCACTATATGGTCACCTTTCTTCCTGCAGACAAACATGTCGAGGTTAGCAGTAATACCACTCTGATGGAAGCAGCCCGAAAAGCGGGGGTCCATATTAATGCATCCTGTGGCGGTGCCGGGGTCTGCGGCAAATGCAGAGTGATAATCGAACAGGGTACAGTCAAGGGTGGAGAAAGTGAAAAACTCTCTGCCGATGAGTTTGAACGTGGCTATCGTCAGGCATGCACAGCCGAAATCGACCGGGATGTCACCATCCGTATCCCCGAAGAATCGGGCCGCCAGAAGGGAGGTTTAAGTACGGACATCCCCATCAGGCACCATGCCCGAATGCATGTCTTTAATATTGATGAACTTAAAAAAGAGGGCATCTTCTATCCTCCGGTGGAAAAGTTATGGCTGGAGCTTTTACCTCCCGACACCAATGACAACCGGGCAGATGTGGGCCGTTTGATCCAGGGACTGGCCGACCAGCACGCTAAGCACCGACTTGTCGCTGGACTTTCCGTGATGAGGAAAATCAGAGGCGCCTTACGGGAAAAAGACTTTCAGGTCACGGTTACTCTTGAACAACCGGTCAACAACAAGTCCAAAAGCCACCTTCTGAACATTCAGCCGGGACAGTGGGATCACCGTAATTTCGGCCTTGCCATTGATATCGGGACAACCACGGTTCATGGAGTACTGATAGATTTACACAGCGGCAAGGTACTGGCTAAAGATTCCTGCTACAACCCGCAGATGAGTTACGGTGAAGATGTTATCGCACGAATCATCTACGCCGAAAAGCCGAAAGGACTAACCATGATGCATGAGCTCGTTGTGGAAGCCATCAATACGCTTATCACAACTATGCTAACCAACGCGGTGCCGCTTGAAGACTATGGCCATGGCTCCATTGACCGGGATGAAATAAACTCCATCACCATCGCCGGAAACACCACCATGACCCACCTCCTACTGGAACTAGAACCTGACAATATCAGACGTTCCCCCTATGTTCCCGTCTCCACCTTCTTCCCGCCTCTACGGGCCGCTGATATGGGGCTCGACCTGCCTCAGCATTGCGTATCACTTCTCTACCCTGCAATTTCAAGCTACGTGGGTGGTGATATTGTGGCAGGAGTTATGGGATCTGGCATGTATCGCACCGAACTCCTCACCCTGTTTATTGATGTGGGGACCAATGCGGAAATCGTTATCGGCAATAAAGAGTGGCTTGCCTGTGCCGCTTGTTCTGCCGGTCCTGCCTTTGAAGGAGGAGGCATTACCCATGGCATGCGCGCCGTGGAAGGTGCCATCAGTGATTTCAGCCTTAACCCTGAAACACTGGAACCGATGAATGTAACAGAAAACAACAAGGCCCCTATAGGGATCTGCGGCTCAGGCCTGCTTATTATTGTGGCAACGCTTTTTGAACATGGTGTGCTGAACCAAAACGGAAAATTCACCGACCAGAAGTCGCCGCGTATCCGTAAGGGACGAAGCGGTATGGAATATGTACTGGCCTGGAAGGACGAATGCGCAGCCGATCATGATATCGTACTCAACGAAGTGGATATCGAAAATTTCATTCGGGCAAAAGCTGCAATATTTGCAGGGGTTGCCACCCTCCTTGAACAGGTCGGCCTGCAGATGGGAGATCTTGAACAGATTGTTCTGGCCGGAGGGTTTGGTTCTTTTATTGACCTTGACAGTGCCATGACCGTGGGACTGCTTCCCGAAGTAGATCCGGACAAAATCCTCTACGTGGGAAACGGCTCCCTGATGGGTGCCTGGATGAGCGAACTTTCCAACCATATCCGTCAGGATGTGGTCTCTGTGGTACGCAAAATGACCAGTTTTGAACTCTCTGAAATACCCGATTTTAAAGATCAGTATGTAGCATCAATGTTTCTGCCCCACACCGATCTTGGCCTTTTTCCCGGAACTGCTCAACGAAGAGCCATCCACAACCCATCACCTCTGACATAAAGACAATCATGCGAATACTCATTTTAGAAGATTCAAAGGCCAGCCGTATACTCCTGGAAGCCCGCCTTAACAAAGCAGGACACATAACCCAAGCGGCTGCCAATGGACGCCAGGGCTTCCTCCTGGCCACATCTCAGCAATATGATGCTATTATAAGTGATCTGAATATGCCCGGCTGGGATGGATTTAAATTTATCGAAGCAATGAAGGTCGTTTGTCCTCGCATTCCCATTATTGTCATATCCAGCTCTTTTGACGAATCCGATGTAAAAGAACGTCTCCTCTCCTATGAGATGGTTATCGGAGTCTTTGGCAAGCCCTTTGATTTTGATAAGCTCAATGAACTCCTTGGCGAACTCAAATCCCAAAGCAACAGCTCCGTCAGCAAAATGGCACGAATCGTCGCAACCATTGGACCAGCCAGCAACAGTAAAGAAATCCTCGGGAAGATGATCCTGGCAGGGATGGATGTTACCAGGCTGAACTTTTCCCATGGCAGCCACGAAGATCATGCAAAAACCCTTACAAACATCCGCGCTGCCGAAGAAGAGTGGGGGAAACCTATTGCAGTTCTTCAGGATCTCTGCGGCCCGAAAATCCGAACAGGGCAGATGGAAAAAAACGGTATTTTGCTTACAAGTGGAAACACAGTCACAATACAGGCCGACGACATAACCGGAACATCCAGTCGTTTTTCAACCATCGCACCGGAGATTCTCGAAGATCTCCAGGTAGGCGACCCGATCCTACTTGATGATGGACTTCTTGAGCTGAAAGTCACCAAAGAGGGTATCCGGGAAGTGCAGTGTAAAATTGTTGTGGGCGGCATCCTGAAATCAAGCAAAGGAATCAATCTGCCAGTGACCAAACTGTCCCTGCCATCGGTCACAGAAAAAGATAAACGGGATCTTGCCTGGGGACTTGATCATTCCGTTGATTATGTGGCTCTCTCCTTTGTTCGTTCTGCAGCGGAAATTATCGATATAAAAAATATCATTGCCGCATCCGGCAAAAGAGATATCCGGGTAATCGCTAAAATCGAAAAACCTGAGGCCGTGGAGCATATTATAGATATCATTGAAGCAGCTGATGCCATTATGATTGCTCGCGGTGATATGGGTATCGAACTTCCGGCCGCACGGGTACCACGAATCCAGCAAGAGATAATAAACCTTTGCTGGCAGCACAACACCCCTGTTATCACCGCCACTCAAATGCTCGACTCCATGACCGTTAACGCAATACCGACCAGGGCTGAAGTGACAGATGTTTCCGTAGCCATTCAGGAAGGAACCGATGCCGTCATGCTTTCCGGTGAAACAGCTGCCGGAAATAACCCCGTCAATGTCGTACGAACCATGGCATCAATTATCACCGAAGAAGAACAATACCAGTTCAAAGACCCATTTGAAGATATTAAAGACGATTCAACAAACATCAGCCCTGCCATTTCCGCTGCGGCCAACCTTCCCGGAGTAGCTTTGACCATGCTACTGGATGCAAGAGGCACACTCTACAAACATCTTTCTAAGTACAGCCGCAACAAACCCAATATCCTGGTGACACGATCACTTCATGTTGCCAGACACTCGAGCCTCTACAAAAACATGGTCCCCATTATTATACGGGATGATATCTCGCGAGATGAGGTGGTTTTTAAAGCCATTACCATCGCAAAAGAATGGGGCTATCTACAGACGGGTGATATTTTTGCCGTGGTGGAAGGAGAACGGCTGACCCAGGGAGGGGTTCCACAAGCTGGAGCATTCCAGCTTATCACCGTTTCCTGACCCGCGACAGTAGATAGATTATTGTGACAACATACTGTAACAAAAGAGCAAGCCTCAGCTTAAGCTTCTGTATACATAAGATTATCAACAATAGGGTGAGTAATGAAACGTTTCAAAAATATCCTCCTGGTTGTAAATCAGAGAGAGGACAGTAAGGTTGCTTTCCAAAGAGCGGCAACCCTTGCGACTCACAACCAGGCCAGATTAACAGTAATGGCCATACTTGAAGACATCCCCCAAAATAAATTCTTTAGTAAACCAGGCAGTGATGCTGCAAAGATTATCAATGGGGCAATCAAGCACTCTCTGGATCAGCTTGACGAACTGATTGCCGCCTCTCAACACCAGACAAAGACACAAACAACAGTTGTTCATGGAGTATCCTTTATCGAAATTATACGGACAGTTATAAGGGATAAACACGACCTGGTCATCAAAACACCGCGGCCACAGCACGGCCTCAAAGAAATGCTCTTCTGCTCAACAGATATGCACCTCCTGCGCAAATGCCCATGCCCGGTATGGATGGTTAAATCCGATGAGGTCCCGGCCTACAGACGTATCCTGGCTGCTGTGGACCTGGAACCATCCGATGATAACGCAAGACGAGACGATCTCAATTTGCAGATCCTTGAAATGGCCTCATCACTTGCCCTTTCTGAACCAGGAGAGTTGCATATCGTCCATGCCTGGCAGGTATTTGGGGAGAGTACACTGCAAATGAACCGGGACTATCTGAATATAGATGAGGTTGACACCTGGATGCAGGACCAGAAAAAATCTATCAAAACTGAACAGCAGACCTTTATGACTGCCCTGCCGGAAATACTGGGACAGAAAGGAGCAGAGTTCATAGACCCTCAAATACATCTTATCCAGGGAAGTGCCGAAGGAGTTATCCCACGACTGGCCAGAGACAAACAGATCGATCTGCTTGTTATGGGAACCGTGGCCAGAACCGGATTATCCTGTTTTTTTATGGGTAATATGGCAGAAAGTATCCTGAACCAGATCAACTGCTCGGTTCTTGCTGTTAAGCCTTCCGGCTTCAGAACTCCTGTCACAATATGAAATATGCGGGCTAAGCCTGCCCCCCCGGGAAGCAGAGTGAGTTTAAAATAAATAAGAGAAACTAACTGATTACTATTTCTTTTATTTACTGTTTGAGGCTAGACAATCATCTTTTTAAAAAGGTATTCATATGGCCCCTGTTGAACTTGGTCCCCTTATCGAAGAAATTGTTTTCCATCGCAGTTCCACCCTGAATCTCCTCCTGGTAATGGTGGTGATCTGGTCGGCCGGTGTCGTCTGCCGCTGGATCAAACAACCGGCATTACTCGGTGAACTGCTGGCTGGCATCGTTTTTGGCCCATCCCTGTTTGGCATAATCCAACCGGACGAGACCCTGAATGTCCTGGCAGAACTTGGCGTCTTCTTCCTTATGTTTTATGCCGGGTTAGAGTCAAATCCCGCACAATTGGAAAGATTCAAGAAACAGGCTGCCAAAGTAGGTGCTGGCGGCTATATAGTCCCATTTCTGATGGGCTTCATAACCTGTAGATTTTACGATCTCCCTCTGCTTCAATCCATATTTATCGGTCAGGCCCTGTCCATCACAGCAATTGCAGTGAGTGCAAGAGTTCTCCATGACCTGAATCTTACTGGTTTCAGAATATCACCCGTTATCATGGGAGCCGGGATCATCGACGATATCATTGCCCTCACCGTCTTCACCACGCTGATTGACATGACTGTCACCCAAAGTGGTTTCCAGCTTATCCCAATCCTGCTCTCCCTTCTTAAAGTTGCCTCCTTTTTCGCCTTCTCTGCCATATTTGGCATGTGGATTCTCCCCAAAATAAGTACTTACCTGGTCGCCAGAGAAGCAAAAGGCTTTTCATTTGCCCTGATTGTAGCCCTGCTCTTTGGGTTCCTTGCTGAAATAGCAGGTATGCATTTTATTATTGGTGCCTATATTGCCGGCCTATTTGTGAAACGAACAGTGACGAGTAAAGAATTATTTGCCAAAATCAGTGATCGTTTCGTCTCCATCACCTATGGTTTTCTGGGCCCCATTTTCTTTTTTTGTTTATCTTTTCATGTCAACTTTAAGGCCCTGCAGACTCATCTTGGTATGCTCACCGTTCTTCTGTTGGTTGCCGTAACAGGCAAATTTATCGGAGCCTATCTCGGGAGCCGCTGGGCCAAAATGAACAAAGCAGAATCAACCATTATCGGTTTTGCCATGAATGGAAGAGGGGCTGTTGAATTGATTATCGCATCGGTGGGTCTTGAAGTAGGGCTCATCAACGATGATCTGTTTTCGATCCTGGTCTTTATCGCCTTTATAACAACCCTGATGCCGCCGCTCACTCTGCGGATCATTGTCGATCGTGTGGCTGATAAGCTGGTTAAAACAATTGATTAGGCATGCAAAAGTAATTATTTTACTTTACAGTACCAGCTCACGCTTTGCTTACGATCTGGAATTTACCGCAAGAGACCGTTAACCAAACACCAATATGAGCACTTTTTTAGGCAAATTATCAAAACTGGATTCAGTTCAGGAAGTCACTCTCCTCTCCAACCAGAGGGAACTGCTGTTCTCTGCTCAAAAAAACAGCACAACAGAAAACAGGGGAAAATCATTCTTATACTGGAACACAATCATCTCCGAGTTAAAACTGCCCAAAACTGCTGAATTTGCCTTTAGCAATGGAAGTTATTTTCTGGTTCATACCCGCATTGGGTATTTGATTCTCGGAATAAATGACAACAAAGCTCTCCCAAAAATAAAGCAGGCCTGTACCACTATCCATACAAAACTCTCCAATCCAACCCTCTGCAAACGGATACTGTTCAATCTCCTGTCCCAGTCAGATGCTCCCCTCAAACAAAACATCATCAAAGAACTTGTCCCCTACGCCGATGGAGAAGTTGCCACCGTACTGACTTTTCTTCTCCGAAAAGAAGAGGGATTTCCCCCTGACAGCAAAGATGACCTGCTACTGTTAATCTGTCAAACTCTTGGTTACTGTTCATCCCGAGTTGCTATTGAGGCACTGGAAGAATTTAGCAAAAAGCATACAGCAACTACTGATTTCTCCCCCAAACTCACCGAGGCAATCAGGTTATCAAAAGAACAACTGGAACGCCTTACAGACAAAAAGGAAACACTGCCGCCAGAAAGTCAGCATGACACAGCACAGAAAGAAGTACTGACATCTCCACCGAAAAAAAGCAAACCTGCAGCTCAGATAAATGTCCCGCAACAGCAGCAGATTGAAAGTTTGCTCCACCAGAAAAAAAAGAGTGAGGCGGTGGCTTTGATTATGCGCCTCATTGACAGTTGTGCTGAAAAAAAGCAGTTCGATGCTGCAGACAGATTACGTGAATGGCTTATCACGATAGACTCCATGGCACTGACTGATATCATTCATGCCGCAGATGTTATCGACAAAGCAAAACAAGCTGCAATCAACCCAGAACATCTTGCCGTCTGGAAAACATTAACAGAAATGTTAAGCAGTGAAGAGTTCTCATCTCTCTACCATAGCATGACCTTACGAAGCTATGCCAAAGGGAAAACAATCGTACAGCAGGGGTCGCACGCAAGGACGCTCCTGCTAATCAATAAAGGCCATGTGCAGACCCAGGCAATCACCCAGGGGATGACCATACCTTTAGCTGCAAAAGGGGCAGGAGAAGTAATTGGAGCAGTAACGTTCTTTGAAGCCTCGGTCTGGACAATGAGGGCAAGAAGTCTCGGATGTGAACTCTTTCTGCTTTCACGAACAAAGTTTGACGCTCTTAAAGAACAGTTCCCCTCCCTTGAACCCAAGCTGTCCGACTTCTGCTTAAGCCTACGATCCCCCGAAACTAACCAGAAGAAAGCCGGAAGCAATCGAAGGCAGTTTCAAAGAAAAAAGGTGCCGGGAAGAATTGGTTTTGTCGTTCTCGATACAAATGGGAATACAATCGGAAATGAGGCTCAGGGGAACCTTATTGACATTTCAACGGGTGGAGTGGCATTTTCCATCCATTCATCCCAGAAAAAAAATGCCGCAGGACTCTTTGGCCGCCAGCTACGGCTCAGTATCAATACTGGAATAGCATCCCAGGTGCTCATCCGCAAAGGCACGGTACAAGCGGTTCGGGATGTCGACCTAATCGGTAATGAATATTCCCTCCACCTTGAATTCAGTAAGCAATTAAGCTCTACAGAATTACAGCAGGTAGTACACAGTTAGGGGCTCATCACTGTCACCGGACTGTCACCAAAATATCTTTTAAATTCGCAGCTGAATTGACAGGAACTCTCATAACCAACCGTTACCAAGGAAATACAAAATGCAAAATTTCGACTATTACAATCCTACCCAAATTATTTTTGGCAAGGATCGCCTTGCAGAACTTACCAATCATGTCCCGGCAAACAGCAAGGTTCTCGTTCTTTACGGAGGCGGTAGCGTCAAGAAATTTGGTACTCTGGACAAAGTTATTGCAGCATTACCCGGAAGAGAACTTGTAGAATTTGGAGGTATCGAACCCAACCCCAAATTCACGACCTTAATAAAAGCAGCAGCAGTGGCAAAAGAACAAAACATTGATTTCCTTCTCGCTGTTGGTGGTGGATCAGTGATGGATGGAACCAAGTTTATTGCACTTGCCGCAAAATACGAAGGGGATGCTGAAGAACTTCTCCAGCATGGCTTTAATCCCGTGCCGGCAAAGAATGCCCTGCCCCTTGGGATAGTGGTAACCTTACCTGCTACCGGATCTGAAATGAACATGGGCGCTGTAATCTCCCATAATGGTTCGAAACTGCCAGTCTTCAGTCCTCTGGTTTTTCCAAAGTTTTCATTTTTGGACCCGACTCTAACATTCAGCCTACCAGTCAAACAAGTGGCCAACGGTGTTGTTGATACTTTTATTCATACCGTTGAACAGTACGTCACCACTCCTGCAGAAGGACGATTCCAGGATCGTACCGCAGAAGGTATACTGCAAACCCTTATAGAGATCGGTAACAAAACAATTGAGAACCCGACAGACTACGATGCACGTGCAAATCTTGTCTGGTGTGCGACAAATGCCCTCAATGGACTCATCGGTGCCGGTGTCCCCCAGGACTGGACAACCCATATGATTGGCCATGAACTTACAGCACTATTTGGAATTGACCATGGACACACACTTGCAATCCTTCAACCTTCAATCTGGAAAGTGAGAAAAGAACAAAAACGTGATAAATTACTCCAATACGCTGAACGGGTCTGGAATATTACAGAAGGTACTGATGATGAGCGGATTGATCTTGCAATTGATAAAACCCGCACATTTTTTGAAAGCCTTGGCCTGAGCACAAGCCTTAGTTCATGTGGTGTTAAAAAAGAAAGTATTGATGATATCGTAAACGGACTGGAAAAAAATGGAATGACGGCTCTCTCTGAATCTGGAGATCTCACACTGGATATCAGTCGTAAAATTCTGGAAGATGCACTGTAGAAGTTCTCTTCTTAGGCGAATTTCAAAATGTAACAGGTTGAGGGGAGGTTCACAGTTCCCTTCAACCTACTCTTCAACTCAATCATGTCGAATATTACAGTTTTTATACGTTTCTTATCTCTTGGAACACTTCTTGTTTCGCTGCTCCACTACTCTTTCTGGCGAAGGCTCATCAAAGACACAGCCTTACCCAGGCCCATAAGAACATTTGGGACCTTTTTCATAGTACTGCTTGCCCTTCTCTTTCCCTTGGCAATCAATGCTTCCAGAGCTTTCTCTCCTTCAAACGGACACCACTGATATTTCCTCCATCACTTCAAACAATCTGGACTGCTTAGAGATTGTCATTTTCATGGCATAGATTCTACGGAATTAGCCAACTATTGCAAAATGCCTCTGGCTAGTCCGAAAATCCATGGGAAAAAGATACGGATTTATAACGATATTGACTGTGATTGTGGAGCACGGCGCAACAAGCGGGATAAATCAAGATATGTTGTTGGGTACCGGTTGCATACACTCACCGCAATTGATGCCAAAACAGGACTCAGCTTTCCCCTGGTTTCAATGCTGGCTCCGGCAAACCATCATGACAGTCACTTCTTGCCTTTCCTTGTTAATCTTGCTCAAGCAATGGGTATTGATGTAAAACTGGTTACAGCAGATGAAGCATATCACGATAAAGGTGGTTCTTTGTATAATCATACTGGTGCAATTGTTACAACCCCACCTTCGTCAAAGGTATTAACACCTGACAATGTTAATGGTATCAGCGGAGCAGTATTCTGCAATGATTCCTGCAAGATTTCCATGCTCCATGTGGGCTTTGAAAACCAAATTCACGAATATAAATGCGGGGCAGAACCAAAAGAATGTTCCCAGTCTAGTCTGTGCCCTCAATATCGACATATCCCATGTGATAGAGGGTTGTTTCAGCAAATACCTTATGAAACTGAACAGATAAGGTTATCTCACGATATTCGGAAGAATTGTGAACGACCTTTTAATCTTCTCAAAAATCAAACCGGCTTGAAAACGATCCGAGTACGAAGCCAGGCTGCCACAATGGCCAGATGTACTCTGAGCAGCATTGCTGTCTTGCTGATCGAAATGGCAGGTACAAGGAAAAAGAAATAGAGCTTCCAGCATTTACAGTTAGATTAACGGACATGTTCACGTTTTTTTACTGTTAGCGCCTACCAGCTTATCATCAAAAGACGCAGCTGCCCTACAAAAGGGCTTTAAAGCTACAAAACAACTCAGATAAGTTTGGGAAATGCAATCGACAGTGGCGGGAAGATGAAAAGCAGCTTCGGTCAGTTACTTTTCAACACCCTTCTATACTCATTCCACAGGACGAATCCACCAATGATTATGACGAGGGTAAACACAAGGTGATTGCTATTCAAGGTGCTCTTTTTTCTATTTGTCATGATACACCTCCGTTAAAACTATGAAATTTTGAATGTTTTCAGCCGTAATGCATTTCCTATAACTGACACCGAACTGAGACTCATGGCAGCCGCAGCAATAATCGGACTGAGCAGGATACCAAAGGCCGGATAGAGGATACCGGCAGCTACCGGAACACCGAGTGAATTGTAGACAAAGGCAAAGAACAGATTCTGTTTGATATTGGCCATGGTGGCCCGTGATAGTTTTCTGGCTCGGACAATACCGGTGAGATCACCTTTCACCAGGGTGACGCCGGCGCTTTCCATGGCCACATCCGTTCCGGTACCCATGGCAATACCCACCTGGGCCTGAGCAAGGGCCGGGGCATCGTTAATACCATCCCCTGCCATGGCTACTATTTTCCCATCATCCTGAAAGCGTTTGACAGCATGGGCTTTTTCATCGGGCAGCACCTCAGCCACCACCTCGTCAATATCAAGTTTTGCTGCCACTGCCTCTGCAGTTGCCCTGTTGTCACCGGTGAGCATCACTACCCGTAAGCCTTCATCGTGCAACTCTTTGATTGCTGCCGGGGTGGACTCTTTGATCGGATCAGATACGGCCAGAATGCCGGCCAGCTTTCCGTCAGCAGCAACAAACATGACAGTCTGCCCTTCTTTGCGCATCTCTTCAGCACGGCTGGCCAGTTCATCTGTAGGGACGGCTTCGTCAGTCATCAGTTTGATATTCCCGAGAAGAACACGTTTCCCCTCAACTGTTCCAACAACACCCTTGCCGGTGACGGAGTCAAAGCCTTCAGGCGTTACAATGACAATCTCCTTATCTGCCGCTCCAGATAGGATCGCTGCAGCCAGAGGATGTTCACTTGATTTTTCAAGACTTGCAGCGAGCTTGAGGAGTGTATTCTCATCCATACCTTTCGCTGCAATGATAGTTGTGAGTTTGGGTTTCCCTAACGTCAGAGTGCCGGTCTTATCCACCACAAGGGTATCTATCTTGCGCATGGTTTCGATGGCCTCGGCATTCTTAAACAGCACTCCCATTGTTGCCCCTTTGCCGGTGGCCACCATGATGGACATGGGCGTGGCCAGACCAAGGGCGCATGGACAGGCGATAATCAAAACAGACACGGCCGCAATGAGTGCATAGGCAAGCCTTGGGTCGGGGCCAAAGGAATACCAGACAGCAAAGGCTACTAAAGCGATGCCTATAACCACCGGGACAAAATAGCCGGCCACCAGATCTGCCAGTTTTTGAATGAGAGCACGGCTGCGCTGGGCATCGGCAACCATCTGGACGATTTGAGCCAGTAAGGTATCCCTGCCAATTTTCTCAGCACGCATACTCAACGAGCCGGTGGTGTTGACTGTGGCTCCGATCACCTTGTCTCCTCTCTTTTTTTGTACAGGAACGGGTTCTCCGGAAATCATAGACTCATCCACTGAGCTCACGCCGTCACTAACTTCACCGTCTACGGGTACCTTCTCGCCTGGCCTGATTCGTAACAGATCTCCTGTCTGGACACGTTCCAGAGGGATATCTTCTTCCGAGCCGTCACTGTTTATTTTTTTGGCAGTTTTGGGGGAAAGCCCCAGCAGTGCCTTGATGGCTGCCCCAGTCTGGCTACGGGCCCTGAGTTCCATAAGCTGGCCGAGAAGAATCAGTGTGACAATAACGGCCGCGGCCTCAAAATAGACACCCACAGTACCTTCAGATCCACGCATGCTTGCTGGAAAAAAAACGGGAAACAGCACTGCAACAAGGCTGTAGATATACGCAACAGACACCCCGAGGCCAATCAGGGTAAACATGTTCAGGCTCTTGTTGATTACAGATTGAACCCCACGAACATAAAATGGCCAGCCAGCCCAGAGCACCACAGGAGTTGCCAGAATAAGCTCCCACCAGTTAAGCGTTCCTGCCGAAGCCAGGTTGTCAATCAAATGTCCGCCGGGAAGCATCTCGCGCATGGCGATGATAACCAGGGGCACAGTGAGGATCGCTCCAAACAGAAAGCGTTTTTTCATATAGTCATATTCAGGATTTTCTTTATCATCGTCCAGGGAAATGGTTTGTGCTTCCAGAGCCATACCGCATTTTGGACAGCTGCCCGGTTTGTCCTGTACTATTTCCGGATGCATGGGACAGGTGTAGCTGTTAGCCTTGTGGGAATGAGAAGAAAGAGTAGTGGCCGATTGATCGCTCGCTTTTTCCACAGCCGTATAGGGGCCGGGATCTTCCTTAAATTTGGTAAGACAATGATCACTACAAAAATAATAGCTGCTGCCATTATAGTCATGTTGGCTAAAGGCAGTTTTGTCTTTGGTACTCATGCCGCAGACTGGATCAGTAAAACTTTCACTATGAACATGCGTATGATTATGAGTTGTTGTCATGATGTGTACCTCCTGAGATATCGACGATTTGCGCATCACCGGCATACTCTTTCAGGGCAAATCGGTCGAGGAAGGAAATTTTTTTCACAATCTCCTGGATGGTTTTTGTGTTGTTGATGATGATCTGGAGTCCTTGGTATGGCTCCGTTTCCGGCTCAAAATCATCCTGGAGTAACTGGGAGTTGCCAAGCACAACCTGGAGCGGGGAATTTAATTCATGGGCTATGGCCCCTGCCATTGCCAGGATGGCTTCCTGCTTTTCCTGCTCCCGCTTTTTCTCCCGGTCGCGTAAGGCTCCCATAACCACAGCAATCAGGTTAAAAAGGACAATTTCAAGGGATTTATCCAGATCCTCCGGCGAAAACTGTTGCCAGTGTATGACAACAAGGGGGATATAGAGAATGCTGATTCCCAGCGAAGCAACAAGACCACCCCGTAATCCATACCAGAAGGCAGCAAGGAGGATGGGGAGGAAATAGAGTTCTCTCAAAAAAATGTGGGAATAGTGCTGGCTCTGCCCGGTCAGATAGTGAAGAAATGTCGTTACTGTAACCAGGGTAATGATCAGTAAAATTTTGGGATACTCAAGTGAAACCTGTTTTTTCAGCCAGCTCATAATCTATGCCTCCTGTTACACTTTGTATTACTCTTTATATCTTTTATCATGCAGGTGGTATGCCAGAGAGGAATGTCTTGCGGCTATAACGGATAACGTCCTGAACTGTATGGTATATAAGTGAAGGATAAAAAATTGTTTTATCCTTCACTCGGAAAGAAGTGTCTAAAAATCAGACAGCAGGAGGGGAAAGCAAGGGATAGTGTCTGAAAACAAGACACTTGTCTCTAACGGAATTTAAGATTCAAAGGAGTTTTAAAAGTAAACCTGCAGTAGAAAATCGTCTCAGCAGAATATGCTTTATGCGGTGCAATGTACTGAGCTCCCGCATAAAGCGTAAAAATGGATCACTCGATCACTCGATCACTTCAAAGCCAATCTTTGTAATGGCATCTTTGACCACCGATATATCCACATCTCCATCGTAGCTTGCCTGCTTCTTTTCAAGATCCACAGTTACATTTGAAATCCCTGCAATATCCTCTAAGGCCTTAGTGGTCGATGCCACACAATGGGGACAGCTCATTCCTTTAATAGCGATTATCGTCATTGTTTTTCTCCTTGAAGTAAAATAACTCATTAAAACCAGAATCGAATTCCGGCCACAACCCTGAAGTCATCAGCGTCTTCACCCTCCTCACGGGCATAGTCTGCTGTATTCCCATAGAGGTGGGTCCAGTTTACTCCGATATAGGGGGCAAACTCTCGGCGGATTTCGTAACGCAGACGTAGTCCCACTTCTGTGTCAGCAAGTCCTGAGCCGATACCAACGGCCGAATCATCTTTGCCGTAGAAATTCAGTTCAATCTCGGGTACCAGGATCAGCCGCTGGGTAAACATAAATTCATACTCAAACTGCAGCCTTGCTGCGGTACGGCCGTTTTTCCCCACAAAGAGGGCAGCATCCACATCAAAATAATAGGGGGCAAGTCCTTTGATTCCAAAGGCGAACCAGTCACGATCAGGTGAAGGACGGATATCACGCTTCCATCCTGCCTGTAAATCCCAGAAGGGTGCAATGGCACGACTGTAGAGAGCCTGTATTTCTGTCTCTTCAACCTGGCCATCGGCATATTCGCCATCTGTCTTAATCCAGAGTTTATTCAAGTCTTTGCCCAGCCACCCTTCAGCATCCCAGACAAGGGGAGTATCACCCTCTCCAGCCCGTATCTCAAACTGGTCAACGGTCAACATGGTTAGAAAGGGATCGTCATTCATTCCGCCGCCGTGAGCCGTGGTGGTGAGCATGAGTGTTGCTGCAATACAGAATATTTTTGTTTTCATAGTTGTCTCCTTAACTCACAACCACTTTACGGAACATGGCCAGCATGTGATAAAGCAGGTGGCAATGGTAGGCCCATTCCCCCCTGGCATCAGCAGTCACCAGATAACTGATCTTCGCGCCCGGCTGGACAATGACCGTGTGTTTCCGGGGGATCCGTTTTCCATCACCGGTTTCCAAATCGCTCCACATCCCATGGAGATGCATGGGGTGATTCATCATGGTATCATTAACAAAAGTGATACGCAGCCGTTCACCGTATTTGAATTGCAGAGGCTCGGCATCCGCATACTTTATGCCGTTGATCGACCACATATAACGGGCCATATTCCCGGTCAGGTGGAGCTGGATTTCCCGTTCCGGATCACGAGGATCCGGGGTCGGATAGAGGTTACGAAGATCCGCATAGGTTAGTACTCGGCGTCCGTTGTTGCGCAGTCCCACACCCGGATCGTCGAGGCGATACTGAGGAGCCTGCGCCCTTGCGTCAACATGGGGGCCAAACTCTGTCTTTGCGTGAACGATTTCAGCCTTGCTGCCATGGCCCGGAGTACCACCCATATCCATGGCCATCCCTGCCATTTGCTGTTTGGAACCACCCATGCCCGGCATGTTGTGCATGTTGTTTGACATGGCGCCCATCTCTTTCGTGTCATTCTCCATACTGCCCATGTCCATACCACTCATATTGCTCATATCCATCCCCATGTCTTGGTGGGTCAAAAGAGGATAGGGATCCATTTGCGGTACATCTATGGTGAGAGCCGGGTCAGGAGTCAGTGTCCCTCTGGCATAGCCCGTTCGACCCATTGCCTGGGCAAAGATAGAGTAGGCCCGATCATCCTTGGGGCTGACAATTACATCATAAGTTTCAGCAACTCCGATCCGAAATTCATCCACGGATACCGGTTCTATATTTTGTCCATCTGCTGCAATCACGGTCATCTTGAGTCCTGGAATACAGACATCAAAAAAACTCATGGCCGAACCATTGATAATGCGCAATCGTACCTTTTCACCTCGTTTGAAAAGCCCGGTCCAGCCATCGGCGGGAGTTTGCCCGTTCATCAAAAAGGTGTAAGTGTAGCCGGTGACATCTGAAAGATCACGATCACTCATGCGCATTGTGTTCCACATACTGCGATCTGTCCAGGTTTGGTCTAGGCCTTTCTCTCTGATATCACGTACCAGATCATCGGTGGTACGCTCGGCAAAGTTATAGTAGCCGCTCATTTTTTTCAGCTTGGCATAGATATCCTCTGGATTTTCATCGGACCAGTCCGAGAGCATAACCACATATTCACGGTCATAACTGAAGGGCTCTGGTGTAATAGGATCAATGATGATAGATCCATAGTGCCCTTTCTGCTCCTGGAATCCTGAATGGCTGTGGTACCAGAAGGTGCCGCTCTGCGTGACAGGAAACTGATAACGAAAGGTTTGGCCCGGCGCAATGCCATTAAAACTGATATCCGGCACTCCATCCATTTCCGTTGGCAGAATAATACCGTGCCAGTGGATCGAGCTTGATTCTGCCAGGTTATTGGTTACATCAAGGGTAATACTGTCCCCTTCCTGCCAACGCAGGATTGGCCCAGGCACAGAGCCGTTGACGGTTGTGGCCATGCGTTCTTTTCCTGTAAAGTTGACATGCTGCGGCCCAAGTGCCAGTTTAAAATGCTTACCCCTGAGCATTGGTTGTGTAGACGCTGCCCTTGATTGAGCAAAGAGCCGCTCCGGAGAGATTCCAAGCCCAAGCAGAGCTCCTCCCATGGCAAGCCCTTTGACAAACCTGCGGCGTGGCAGGTTGATCCCGTCGGAGAGTGTGAGGATTCTGTTTGTATGCATCGTTTATCTCCAAATATTTTATGCAGGTAAGGTACCCGCCGTTGGTGGTTCCTTCTCCATTTCAGGCTGAAGCGTTTTCTTGCAGTTCGGGCAACATTGCCAGCTGTTGTTTACGATATGATGGCAGCCGGGGCAGTGGCTTTTTAGTCCCTCACCGCACTCCGGACAGCGCATATACACCTCATCTACCTGACTGTGACAGCAAGGACAGCTTGGCTGTTGTTTTCTGTGCAGGTAACTCCACAGACAGACAAGTGCTGTCACGAGCGTGACAATCACCAGCAGCCAGAAAAACCAGCTGTGGTACAGATAACGGCCATGCCATGTATATCCCCAGGTACAGTTCATCACACTTCACCTGTTAATCAATTTTTATGGTTGCTTTCCTTTACGCTTCCTCAACTGACCACTTCAAATTGTCCCATCATCCCGTTATCTTCATGCTCAAGAAGGTGGCAGTGGTATATGTAGATACCTGTGTAGTCCCGAAAACGGCTGATAATACGGACGGTTTCACCCGGCATAATCAGGACGGTATCTTTTCGTCCCTGTTCATGGAGCGGTGGTGCCTGGCCGTTTCTGGAGAGAATCTGAAACTGGACATCATGCAGATGCATGGAATGGGGCATACGCATCATCATGCCCGACCGATTTGTAATCTCCCATATCTCAGTAGAACCAAGCTTTACCTGCTCATCGATCCGGTTACTATCCATCTTTTTACCGTTAATAGTGAGTCCGCCGCCCATCATTCCCATTCCCATGGTTTCCATGGTAAAAGTGCGAACAACCGAGGCCTCTGCTTCAGCAATCCTGTCAAGGGGACGTAGCTTACCGGGCAGGCAAATTTTGCTTTCAGCAGCACGGTCCACCTTGATCCGCATGGCTTCAAACCTGCTACCCTGCATCTGATCCACCAGCAGACTGGTTTCATCTCCCATTGCGGCAGTCGTCAAATCAAGTAGAATCTCTGCCCGTTCCCCTGCCGACAGGACAATGGTGTTCATGGCCACAGGACGCTCAAGAAAACCGCCGTCGGAGGCAATCACCTGGAACCTGCGCTGATCTTTAAAAGCAATCCGATAGATGGATGAGTTCGAACCGTTAAGCAGTCGCAGACGAATCTGCCCTGCATGGACACCAAGGGTCGGCTGTATGGCGCCATTTACCAGCATATAGTTACCGATCACTCCATTCATCACATCGTGCATATTCTGAGTGTAGGCAAACTGTCCGTTGCTGAAGAAACGCCGGTCCTGAATGACTAGCGGGATATCGTCAACCCCGTAGGTCTTCGGTATATCCAGGGTATCGGAAAAGTCATCTTCGATATAAAAGAGACCTGCCAGACCGTGATACACCTGCTCCCCGGTGAGCCCCATGGCGTGAGGGTGATACCAGAGGGTGGCCGCTTCCTGCCTGATGGTGAATTCCGGGTGCCAGGTGTTTCCTGCTGCAATGGGCTGCCGTGGGCCGCCATCCCATTGTGCAGGGACATGGAGGCCATGCCAGTGGAGAGTTGTTTCCTGGTCCAGACTGTTGCTGGCACGCATGGTAAAACGCTGTCCGTTTCTCACCCGGATGGTGGGACCAAGAAAATTCCCGTTGTAGCCAAGGCTTGCAGTGGACTTTCCGGGAAAGAAGTTCATCTCGTCCTGTTGTGCATTCATTGCAAAACGGGCTGTTTCTCCACTCTTGTCAAGGTTTTCAAGGAGAGGAGGAATGGGCAGGGGTGTGACAAAACCGCCATTTGCTGCATGGGCAGTTGTCAGAAAACTCCCTTTTCCAAGAAGAGAAAACGTGTAAGGGCCAGCGCCGGCCAATACCAGTGCTGCAAGTCCGCTTTTTAATATTGTACGTCGTTTCATCATGTGATCCTGTCGTGTGCTGGTAAGGGTTAAACAAGTTCCGTTTTCATACGATGGTATTCATCTTCATTGATTTCACCTCGGGCATAACGCTCTTTCAAGATGTCAAGGTGAGTACCCGGGCTTCTTTTCTCTCCGGAAAAGAGTGTTCTGAAAAACTTTATTGCCAAAGAGATGACAAGTCCCCAGAACAGCAGAGTGATTATGAATCCCAAAGGACTGTGAAAGAATACTCCCGGCCCCGAGAGCCAGCTGCCGTAATGTCCAAATCCTGAACCAAATCCACCGTGCATCATTGTGTTGCTTCTCTAGGTAAAAGGTTGTGTTAATAGATTGTATACTCTTCGTAGCATGAACCGTACCAGTACCGGAACAATGTGGCACTTGTGCGCTATGTTTCTAAAATGTAAGACAATAAAAAAACAGACTTTCGAGAGGTGGTATCACGTACTGTCTGGATATTAGACAGAAAGGGGAAGTGAATCAGCTCAACTGTCTTGTTTTAAGACAGTTGCTGCTATCGGCTAGGTGAGGAAGGTTGTGATGGTTACGGACTACAAACCGTATTCCCTGATCTTGTTAATCAAGGTCTGTCGGGCAATTCCCAGTAGTTTTGCGCTATGAGACCTGTTCCCGTCGGTCTGTTCAAGGGTTGCCCGGATGGCCTCTTTTTCAACTTTTTTCAAAGTTAGTCCACTCAGGGAAGCTACAGAAGTATCAGTAATCTGAAAGTCAGTGGACAGCATCTGCGGTGGCAGTTCTTTTGGGGAAATCTGTTCGCCAAGGCAAAGAATTACGGCCCGCTCAATACTGTTTTCCAGTTCCCGTATATTTCCGGGCCATCTGTAGCGGGTCAATAGAATCAGGGCCTGAGGATGAAATCCTTTGATATCCTTTTTGTTTTTCCGGGCATAGCGGTGCAGGAAGAAATCAGCCAGTGGGGGGATATCTTCGCTGCGATCACGTAGGGGAGGAAGTTCGATGGGGACCACGGAAAGACGAAAGAAAAGATCCTGCCGAAAGCTGCCCTCTTCAACCATTTTAGTTAAATCCTTGTGCGTTGCCACCACTAGTCGCACATCCACAGAGATTGTGCTGCTGCCGCCCACCCGTTCCAGTTCACCTTCCTGAAGAACCCGCAGGATTTTCGCCTGGGTCTGCAAAGGCATATCCCCTATTTCATCGAGGAACAGGGTGCCGCCACTGGCCAGTTCAAAGCGTCCCTGATGCAGACTATCGGCCCCGGTGAAGGCCCCTTTCTCATGACCAAACAATTCAGATTCGAGAAGGTTTTCGTTTAAGGCTGCACAGTTCACTTTTATAAAAGGTTTCTCTTTGCGACTGCTGTTGTGATGCAGGGAAGCGGCAATGAGTTCCTTGCCTGTGCCCGATTCTCCGTTGATAAGCACGGTGGCATCGGATGGTGCCACAAGAGACAGTGTTTCAAAAACCCTCTGCATGGCCGGACTGCCACCGATAATATTGCCAAAATCAAACTGTTCACCCAGTCGTTTTTTTAATTCCTTGTTTTCCTCACGGAGAACCTCAAAATCGATGGCCTTGGCGACTGTATGCTTTAAGGCCTCAATATCCACGGGTTTTGTCACATAGTCCATGGCACCGTATTTCATGGCCTCAACCGCTGATTCCACCGATGAAAAAGCGGTAATCACCACAACTGGTTCCACCCGTCCTTTTTCACGCAACAGGTGTATGGTCTCCAGCCCATCCATACGCTGCATCTTCAGATCCATGAGGATAAGGTCGATTTCCTGTTCAGCAAGAACGGGCAGCACCTGATCACCATCATCGGCCTCTATAACGTCGTAGCCTGCATCAAGAAGATTCACCTTGAGCATGATTCGGTGGACGGTGTCATCGTCGACAATCAATATTTTTTTCATTGTTTTTCCTGTTTCTGGCGTCGTGGCAAAATGAAGGTGATGGAGCTCCCTTTTCCCGGGCTGGATTGCACCGTAAATGTTCCCTGGTGCTGTTCAATAATTTGATGACTGACGGCCAGACCAAGACCGGTCCCGGATTTTCGGGTTGTAAAAAAGGGATCAAACATCTGCTCCTGCTCCTCTAGGGTCATACCGGAACCCTTATCTGTAATGGTAATATGGAGCGTTCTCTTATCACCCTCCTCACAGGAAAGGGTCACTGTGTCATCCGGCTGACTGGCAGCGATTGCATTTTTAAGAAGATTCAACAACACCTGCAGCAACAAGTCCCCGTCAGCTTCAAGAGTTCCCGTGTAATGATTGGCTGCGGCCAGAGCAATCCCTGCCTCCTTGAAATCGTATTCAAGGAGCTTACAGGTCTTTGTGATCAGTTGCTCCATGTCGACTAGGGAAAACTCCGGTTCCCGTGGTCTGGAAAACTGCAGCAGAGTGGAAATACTTTGATTTAACCTGTCAACCTCTCCAACCATAAGAGTACTACATTCTCTTGAGGAATCATCAACTGCCCTGGATCCAAGAAATTGAGCAAAACCGCGGAGGCTGCTCAGGGGATTACGTATTTCGTGAGCAATGCCCGCAGCCATTCGGCCCAGGGATGCCAGACGCTGAGAACGAATCAGTTTTTCTTCCATTGCCCGGATTTCACGCAGATCACGGAGCAGAAGAACGCCACCCAGCTTTTTGCCTGTTTCGTCCAGCAAGGGAGAACTACTGATCTCAACCGGAATTTCATATCCATCGGGGTGAATAAATGTGTAGGAAAATGAAGTGATGCCCCTCCCGGTTTCCGAAGACCCAACTGGCCAGCCAGAAAACAATTCCGCTGGCTTACGCCCTGTCAGTTCCTGCGCTGCAAGGGGAGAAAACTCCAGTGCCCTGGGGTTGCATGATGCTATGCTCCCTTTGAAATCCAGGGTAATCAAGCCATCTGGCATGGATTCGATAATATTTCTGGTGTAGAGTTTCATGTTGGCAAGGGTGGTTCGGGTAACCCACATTCTTTGATAAAGAAAGAGAAAATAAAAACCACCACTGCCAAGAAGCAGCAGCAGCCCCCACATAAAGAGTGAATGGATCAGATCCTGCTCTCGTGCTTTGACAAATTTTCCAGTGCGTAAACCAAGGTGAATGACCGCCTGACCCTTTTCGAGCATTTCTGTTTGTGGAGATTTGTTGATTCTGCGATTTCTTCCCATCATGTCACTTCTCTGAGGTTGAAGGGCGGGCAGGCTTTGAAAAATTGCCGCCACTTCAAAAATGGGATTTTTATCTTCCTCATCGACAAAGGAAGTGACTGGTTCCCGGCTTGCAAACACCTTCCTAGTGAGGCTACTATCAGAAGCTATTCTATGGTTGCCACCAGTTGCCAGTACTTCTCCATCTTTACTGACAATACTAATATAGGCAATGCGATCAGCCTTTACCGTCTCCTTGACCAATGTTTGAATAGAAAGCTCGCCTCCCATATTTTCATGCATCATGGTGGTACGGGCACCAGCTTCAAAACTGCGAATAAGGGTCATCGCTTCGTCGAAAAGAAAGCTCTCCATGATCTTTTGTTCCCGGCTTAGATTACGAATGGTACTTGTTGCAAGCAGGCCGGCAAGCATGAGGGTGGTCAATATAATTGCAAGAAGAGGCTTAGAAAAATGGAATGCGGTCTTGTCAAGGAATTCAGGCATGAATTAAGGCTCGCGGGTAAAATTGTCAGGAAAACTCTCTTTGACTTTTTTTAAGTATAGTATCTACAGAAGAAAAATGGAATCAAGTCTGATAGAGCTACGGAAAGAGGAGTGAAAAATTGAGAAAAGATAGCGCAAGCGAAGGTACCGTTTTTATCTGAATAATAACAATAGCAACTGGCTAACTTTTATTTATTAATTGTGAGTTTTGGAATAGTAAAAAATCAAAACATCATATTCTGGTCCAGTAGTAACCGGTTAGAAAGTTGCACGTTAAAATAATCATTAAAAAATCAGCGAACTGGAGCATTTTTCCCTTGACAAACAAATGGTTTTTCGCGACCTCACTCCTTAAAAGAACCTTATCTTTTAAGGGGGTTATGATGGAATTTGTAAGATTTCGCTCTCGGCGATATGCGGTACCGGTAGAGAACTAATTCAAGCTCTGCAAGAAGATGATTATGCCAAATATCTTGTTGCGCCTGCTGGCGGCATAAATCGATCTACCTTTTTCGATACAGTTAACGACCGTGGTGTAGAACAGCTACTCCATGTGTTTACAGAACTTCAGAAACAGGTACCTGGCATCTTGCCGTCACAGTATTCTGATCTAGGTGACCTCGTTGCTATTGATGGATCTCTTATTGATTCCGTCCTTTCCATGTATTGGGTAGAATATCGTACCAATTCCAAAAAAGCAAAACTCCATCTTGGCTTTGATCTCAACCATGGGGTTCCACATAAACTGTCCCTGACAGAAGGAAGTGGAGCGGAAAGACCTTTTGTCAGGAAGATTATCGATCCTGGCCAGACAGGAGTGATGGATAGAGGCTATCAGGCCCATCACCTGTTTGACCAATGGCAACAAGATGAATGTCATTTTGTTTGCCGCATAAGAGAGAACACAAAGAAAACGATCCTTGAGGAACTTTCTCTACAGGAAAATTCCCATGTTTTCTTTGACGCTAAAGTTTTATTGGGTAGTCCACACATCAATCAAAGCAAAGAACCCTTGCGTCTTGTTGGCTATATTGTAGAGGGCAAGGAATACTGGGTTGCACAGATCGCTTTGATTTATCAGCAGAACAGATAGCATTGATGTACAAACTCCGCTGGGATATTGAAAGTTTCTTTGCATGGTGGAAGCGTCACCTCAAAGTTTGCCATCTCTTTGCCAGAAGCCAAAATGGCAGGATGCTTCAAATATTACCTGGGCTAATTACTTACCTTCTTTTGGCTATTTATTGCCATGAAGAACATGGTGAACACCTATCTATTCGTCGTGTACGGCAGCTACGAAATCAGATTCATAATGAAGCAGTGCAGCAGGCTGCAGAACAAGCTGTACAAAAACAAAACCGAAAAGATGCAGGCCAAAACAACGAAAACGGTTAAAAAGGACACATGCAACTTTCTAACCGGTCACCACTGACTCAGTTTCCAATTGTATATCGTTGCAAAATTTACAGAAACAGGAGATGACAGGATTCAAACATTGATAAATTGCAAAAAGACTTGGCTGAATGGCTCAACTATTATAACTATGCCTACCCATCAAGAAAAAAACATGCTGTGGCCCCCATAAACTGGAACGTGTAACACAGATCCACATGTCCTGTGGATGATTTAAAGGCACCGGTTTCCTGAAACAAAGGTAATAAATAATGACCGATAAACCCACCGGAAAAAAAACCGCACTGGTTGTTCAAAGCAACTGGCGGGCAATATGCTCCTCCATCGAAGAGGGCTGTATATCCTGCGGACTCTGTCGCAAGGAATGCAAATATCTGCAAACATACGGATTACCCAATGAGCAGGCAAAAGCTGCCCTTGATGGGGCGTTAGAGCTGGGTCAGCTCTTTTCCTGCAGCCTCTGCCGCCTGTGTACAGAAGTCTGCCCCCAGGATATCGATCCGGCAGCGCAATTTGCCGCCCTTCGGCAGGAGGCGGTTTCTAAGAATATTGGCACCTTCAAAGAACATACTCCACTCACCAACTATGAGAAATGGGGTACCTCTAAGGCAATTTCCCTGTATGACCTGCCCGATGGTTGTGATACGATCTTTTTCCCGGGCTGTGCTCTGCCGGGAACCCGTCCAAAACGTGTAAAACAGGTTATTGAGACGCTCAGACAAAAAATCCCAAACCTGGGTGTCGTTCTTGACTGCTGCACCAAACCATCCCATGATCTTGGCCGTATGGATTACTTTAGTCATGCATTTAATCGGATAAGGGGAGCATTACTTAAAGCCGGTGTGAAAAAAGTACTGGTAGCCTGCCCCAACTGTTTCAGAATGTTTGATCAATATGGTGACGCTTTGCAGGTGCAAACCATTTATGAAGTGCTGACCGATTTTTCTTTTGAAACTGTTGATCTTCATGGGGAAGTTACCGTGCACGATCCCTGTGGGGTACGCGACCAAACTCAGGTACATAAGGCCGTGCGCGAATTGCTCTTAAGCACCGGGCTTAATGTTGTTGAAATGAAACATCATGGCAGAAAAACGGTGTGCTGCGGGGAAGGGGGAGCGGTGGGGTATCTCAACCAGGAGTTTGCCGATACCTGGACAAATATCCGGGCCGAAGAAGCAGCAGGAAAACGAATGATCACCTATTGCGCGGGCTGTACCCATTTCCTTGACCGACTAACCCCAACCAGCCATATCCTTGATCTGCTCTTTGAGGGCAGAAAAACCATGGCAGGAACAGTGCGGGTTTCCCGGTCACCATTTACCTGGCTTAACCGCATGTTGCTCAAACTGAAGCTATAAGAAGTGTCAGTCAGATATAACCAGTATCTGAATTCCCCGAACTCAAGTACGCTTTTTAAGAACCGTAAAGAGATCGGTCACAGGGCTGCCTTTTTTTATATCCAGCAGTGTTGGCGGGTTACCTGGAATAAAAAGAGTACTGCCTCCCTCCTCTTTTTCGAAACGCCCTGCCTTCAATGCCCCAAGCCCTGACAACACGCCCAGGTTCTCCAGGCTACTGTTAGTCTTTATTACAGATTCATCACGATATATCGCACTAATAGTAGAGGTATCCCCCAGCTCTTTCTCAATAAATTCCCTTAAATCATTTAGTGCTGCATTTTTTGCCCCTTCAGGATTTCCCCCTGTCATCCTGGCATCATCTAGCATATCTACAAGAGGATCATTAACTTCTGTCCCTACCCCACTACTTCTATCTAACGATGCAGAATCGGCTTCGCGACCATGAGAGAGGGCATCAATATACTCATCCTTTGCCACCAATGCCGCCATAATTATTGGTTGGATATCACTGTTAATTACATTTTCCATGGGAACACATTCATGTCGAAGAAACACTGTTACCTCGTTCCAGAAAAACACCCTGGTTGCGGCTTTCATACCTGTTAATCCTCCAACTCGGGCATCAAGCAAGCGACCATTTGTAAGATAGAGAACGCCCCCCTCATCCGAGGCATTATCAAGCATACGTATGGTGCATGTTTTACCTTCCATCTCCATCAACTGTAAAAACATCGTTGGAGAAACGTTGTGCATAACCCCTTCTTTGGCCTCTTCCTTTAAGGTCGTCAGAATTACTTCCAGGAGCTTATTCGCCTTAAACGGTTTCTCAAGATAGGCAAGCAGGCCATCAACCTGCTCAATATTTGGTACATCTTTCTTCAAGATCCCGGAAATGATAATAACCGGAAGATCTGGATATTTTGTACGAATATGGCTAATCAAACTCATGCCATCCATTCGAGGCATCATCAAGTCTGTACAGACAAGAGAGAAAGCTGCCTTTTCCAGTTTTTTCAGGGCATCAAATCCATCCACAGCCTCGACAACCTGAAACTCTTCATCGAACTTAGCCAGTTTTCGACGAAGAGACAGCTGCAGAACTCGGTCATCATCTACCAGAAGAATCTTTCGGATCATTTAACTATCTCTTTAAAAACATTTACAAAATTTTATGGGAGACGTTAACAGAAACCATGGTGATTCCTATTAACTCAATCAACGGCTCATCACTCTATGGTATGTTTTATAGCTGATTTTTTCAAGAACTGTTACCAGCAAAAACAACTGGTGGAGTAAATTGGGGTGGACCTGGTCGGACAGACTGATACGCTATAGTGCCACATACAGCTCTTCTTGCAAAGGGTGCGAAAATAGAAGAGGAGCAGGATTCTATGATTATCCATGGCCATGCGTTTTGCTGTTGCCGGTCTTCGTGTTCCTGGCGTTCAAATAACCGGAGAAAGCTGTGTTGCCAAATCCTTTCCTGCCTTCTGAGAACGGTTCGGCTTGTTATTTTTATTTGATATTCAGTTACTTGTAAGATACTATATAGTGAAATCAATTTTATACCCTTCAACAAAAAGAGGAAAATGATGAAGCGAACGTTCTTATCTGGTCTGTGTTTCGGATTTGTAATGCTTTTTATAGGAACTCTGGCGGGTGCTGAAAGCATTATTCCAGCACCACCCACTGGAAACCTGCGTTATTCTATAACTGTTACCAAGTTTAAGAATGAGGCTGGCTGGAGTGGACACTGGAATGTTGGGGATGGTATGAAAACGTCCATGACCAACCTTCTCCATAAATCCGGTTGGTTCATTGTGCTTGGTGACGGAGACATGCGTGAGGAGGCCATGAAAGAACAGGATTTCGTTGCTTCCGGGCGTACAGCAGGGGGCAAGAAGGCGGCTAAAATTGGTCGCATGACTCCCGCGCAGCTGTTGGTCCGTGGCTCAATTACGCATGTTCAGGATAATACGAGCAGCGGCGGCGGTGGATTCAGTTTCCAGGGAATTAGTATTGGCGGCTCGGCAGGTAACGCTGAGATGAATATAACTATCTATCTTGTAGACTCCGAAACCGGTCAGGTTAGAGCATCCACAGACGTTACCGGCGTCTCGGGTAAGAAGGGATTTTCCGTAGGATACCATGGTAGTGCTCTCGGAGGCTTAGGTGGAAATTTGGGTGGACAAAAGAGTGATAATGTTGGCAAGGCGATGGAAGATGCTGTTGGTCAGGCAGTTTTGTTTCTAATCAATCAACTTGGCTCAATTGCCTGGGAAGGCTCTGTGGTTCTGGTTAAGGGTGATAAGGTCATTATCAACCGTGGCAGCCGCGAAGGTGTAGAAGTTGGACGACAGTTCAAGGTTGGTGGTGTTGAAGAACTGGTTGACCCGGATACCGGAGAAGTACTCGATTCTGAAATGACTGAAGTGGGCACCATCAAGGTGACAAAAGTTAAAGAAAAAATTGCCTACTGTGTACCTGTCTCAGGAAGTGGCATGCAGAAAGGAATGTCAGTATTTCCTATGAATTGATAGACGATAAATGACAGGTGCTGATTGTTTTCAGTACCTGTCATTCTTTGCTTGTCCAGCTCAATGACTGATAATCACAGCGTCAGAACGATCCAAAATACCTTTCCTCGACTTCATATATTCTTTCATTTCCATCATCACGTTTCTGGCCTCGTTCTGTGTCAGAGTATACACTATGTAGCTGCCACTACCGTCGTGAACCAGGAGTTGCTTTAAGCGCTTTGCCGGATCATTAGGATCAGTGCAGTCACCATTGTTCATCTTGTAGATCTCATCCGCACCCACAGTAGCAAACCCTGTATTACCACTGCAGTCCATGGTTTCAAATATTACTTTATACTCGTCTCCTGCATGGGCAGGGGAGGAAAGAAAAAAGAGCACAAGAAGAGTTGGGAGCAGCGTTGAGATTTTCATAAAGCCTCCTGAGTGTAATATATGCTGTGCTTCCAGTAATGTCTTTCACCGTTGTGGGAAAAATGATGAGTTTCCCAAACGATGCTATATTTATATCTTTTGTACATCCAATGCAATAAAGCCAGTTTTTTTTATCTCTTGTAGAACAGTGGCTTCTATTGTGCTTACTTCACCCGGCTTCTGATAGAGACTAAATAGGGGGAGAGGGTCACGCTCTGCTCTCTTCTAAGAGACAGAAATAGTTGTCAACAAAAGTCAAAAAAGTAACGAGAAGTATTAAACACGCCTAAGGCCGTCCAACATCACCACAATAAACTACGCGCTTACGGAGAATTAAGCATGTGGCTCAAAATTTGCAACACAGAATCTAGGAGGCATATAATGTTTGAATATCAAGTACAAAAAGGCGACACTATAGCAAGGGTCACTCAACGTTTAAATACGAACTGGGAAACTCTGCAGCAGAACAACCCCAATGCGGTGGGCCGTTCATCAAAAAATGGCAACTGGTTTCTAAAAGAGGGAGCCACCCTGCAAACGGAAAACTCTTTTGCCAGCTCACTGCACCAGGCAAAGCAGCAGCAGAATCCTGAAAACATCCCCCCGGCACCCATTGCCATTCACAAAAGCAGCAGCAAGATAACCTTTCCAGCCCCACACCCATCTCCTGCCCCTGCACAACAAACGGAACAACAGGGACAGGTTGTTGAACATACTCTCAGTAAAGGGGAGACCCTCTGGGCACTGGCTGTTAAAAAATATCATGTTCACATCAAAGATATCATGGCCGATAATGGTATAAGTGATCCTAAAACTCTACAGATAGGGCAAACGCTAAAAATCCGACTTCCGAGAAGTGGTGAAGAGGAGGCTGTTGTTGCCAGTTGGTACGGTAAGGACTTTCATGGAAAACCAATGGCCAATGGTGATATCTATGATATGCATGCCGCAACAATTGCCCATAAAGAGATGCCCCTTGGGACCAAGGTGGAATTAAAGAATACGGAAACCGGGGAAATGGTACGGGCAGTTGTGACGGACCGGGGACCCTATATTACTGGAAGAGATGTGGATCTTTCCTATGGCCTTGCCAAAAAATTATCATTAATAGAGCAGGGAGTGGGAAGCCTGGTTATGCGTGTGCTCTGATATTTGTTACGCTAACTGTAGCAACCACTACGACTAACATTCATGACTTTGGTTTGCTGCTGAGTTCACAGATTTTGAGGATAACCGCAAAGAAGTTAGTGTACCATTCTTTCTGTAAATTCAAATAAAGCTTGGCAGTAGCAGGCCATTGCTTATCCTTACGAATTGTAATCATCACAAAACAATCAAAAGGAGAGAATACCCAATTTGACTTTGCAATGGAACTGTTGATTCAAAATGGACTTGACGGTATTGCGGACAGTATCACAATTATGATGAATTCAGCCATGCAGATTGTGGAGTATGGGGTCGGGCCACGATAACAAATTGATATCATAGTGAAATAACAAGCTACCGGTTGCGCAAGTAGTTGATATTACTAGGCCACATTTTCAATTTTGGGGCCACTTTGTCTTCTATTTTTTGATTTGAGAAGAGGAGATTCAGGGAAGACCTACCTGGACTTCACGCCCAAGACGATCAAGCAATTTTGATCAAGCTCTTCCTTGAGACAGCGAATATGCTCACTTATGGTGGGCTGGGACAGAAGCATCACCTCTGCCGCACGGGTAAAACTTTTCAACTCCATCACCTTACAAAAAACATCTAATCTTCTGATTTCCATAAGACCTCCCGTCTCTTAAATCTTTCTCGTAGAGAAAAATCTATCGATACGCTCATTGCCATAGATATTTCCGATTTGCATTATCACATATAGCAATATATCAATAGCTCATACTTTTCCAGTTCATATTCTATAAACATTCAAGGAGTTCCTATGAAAAGATTTAGCATCATCTCAATGGCCCTTATCTTTTTGCTTAACACGGCAGCAGTTTTTCAATCATATAATTACCTGAAGGCTGATGAATTCAAGGCATGGATCGAAGCCGACAAGCCAATGATCATTGTAGATATCCAGGTAAAAGAAGAATTTTCGGCTCACCATTTTGCAGGATCCATAGAAACAAATGCCTTTCCAGTAGACACAGATGCCCTGAAAAGCAAGATCCTCCCTGCTGTAGAAGCCTTTAAAAGGACGGGACATGATGTGGTTGTGATCTGCCCAAGAGGTGGTGGCGGTGCTAAGAAATGCTACTCATTTATGAAAAGCCAGGGTGTCCCTGAAGAAAAGATTACCATCCTAACAGGTGGAGTAGCTAAGTGGCCATACAGAGAAATGCTGGTGAGTACAAAATAGATCGCAACTATTCAACGGGGCAGAATATTACCCTGACTTCTGAACTGCAACTGTTCCGGAAACCAGCTATAAAAAGACAATAATGAAAAAAAACATGGAGTCTTCTCATAGCAATAGCTTTTCTTCGAGTATGGGGTCGGGCCACGATAACAAGTTGACATCATAGTTGAATGACAGATTGCTGGTTGCGCAAGTAGTTGATAATACTAGGCCACATTTTCGATTTTGGGGCCAAAATGAGCAATACTGGAATCAAACAGAATAAAGGGGTCTTGAAATGCCATTTTTATGTTTTTAAGGATTTACTTATGGTGCTGTAGTGCAGCCCAACAAACCGTTCATTTCAAGACCTGCCCCCAATGCACGGAAAGAGCAACGTCTCCTGTTTGTAGTAAATGAAGAGGAGCAAACCTAGATAGGTAACGAGGCTATATCAGATTATCCTAAAGAAAAGATTGTTCATGGCGTTTATTTGATCTTTAGCCAAGGGCTACATCGAGGGTCATCATTACAGCAAAACCCAGCATGACGCCGATAGTGGCAACATCGGAGTGTTTTTCGGCCTGGGATTCAGGGATGAGTTCCTCGGCAACCACATAGATCATAGATCCTGCGGCAAAGGACAGGGCGTAAGGGAGAATGGGCCGCATGGTGATGACGGCTAAGGCTCCAAGGACTCCAGCAACAGGCTCAACGATTCCTGAGAGTTGCCCATACCAAAAACTTTTAAAACGACTGAGTTCTTCTCTCCGCAGAGGGATCGAGACCGCAGCTCCTTCAGGGAAATTTTGAATACCAATACCAATGGCCAGGGCAATGGCTCCACCCATGGACGCCTCTGGAATCCCCGAGGCCACTGCGCCAAAGGCGACGCCTACGGCAAGCCCTTCAGGGATATTATGGATGGTGATGGCCAGCACCAGGAGGATACTGCGCTGCCAGCCTGTTTTAACCCCTTCAGCTTCATCGGTGGCAAAGCCCTGATGGAGGTGGGGTAAAAGTTTGTCGATACACCACAGAAAGGCTCCACCAGAAAGAAAACCAACAAGAGGAGGCAGCCAGTTGATCCCCCCAGACTGCTCTACCATACCAATGGCAGGGGCAAGGAGTGACCAGAAGCTTGCGGCAATCATCACCCCTGCCGCAAAGCCCAGCATTCCATCTAAGGTTTTACGGTTAATCTCTTTGAAGAAAAAGACCATGCCTGCCCCAAGGGCTGTCATCAGCCAAGTAAAGCAGGTGGCCAACAAGGCTTGGGTGATGGGGGAGAGGCTAAGGAATTGCTCCAGCATAGGGTTGATGCTCCAAGGGTTGATTTTAAAGATCTATAGGGGAGCGTACCATATTTTCACGGCTGGTGGTTGTCTAAAACGAATAGCGGAGTCCAGAAGATACGGTCGTTGTCACCGATTTAAGGATGCCGATTTAAGGATGGGGGCCAAAGGATGGGGTCGGGCCACGCTAACCATCTGATTTAATAAGAAAATGCTGACTCACGAGTTACGTAAGTACTTGATTTTACTAGGCCCCGAAGTCGTTTTTGGGGCCTAAATGGGCAATACAGGAATCAAACGGCAAAAATCGCCGAACAATTTAATAAACGCCGACCACATAAGTGGTTATTGTTCTGTGCAGTATATTGGTTATGGGGACATCATACTTAACTCTGTCATCTTTCAATAATTAAGTAAGGTATCCCCGGATTTGCTCAACAGGATCCACTGTGGGATCAATGCTACCGTCTGCAACCAATAAAGGGTTAGCATCCAAAAACATACAATCATTCACTATGCTGTTCGCGTCGCCACTCTGTGGGAGAGACACCGGTATGCTGCTTGAATATTTTCGAAAAATGGGCTGCCGAGCTGTATCCAGCCTGCTCTGCAACCGAGGCAACACGATTTTTCGGATCCCGCAGCAGATCCATGGCAATGCGCAATCTACGCAGCCGTTTATACTCACGCCAGCTTATTCCAATTCGCTGCATTTCCCGTTGTACAGAGCGTTTAGACATGGCAAGCTTCGCTGCGGCACCATCAAGACTTGCCGCTAAGAGCTCGCTGTCTGTGGGGAAGGCTGCATGCAGTTTTTGCAAAAATGCATCTTCAACCACCTGATCCTGCGTCTGCTTTCCGTGTGATTCATCCTGCAGACCAACAACCAGATGCTTCACCCGCTCAAAGACCCGCTCTCTATTAGCAATAAGTCCCTGAACACGAAGGAGTAACTCTTCATTGCTAAAGGGTTTTCCCATAAAGGAATCTGCTGAAAGTCCCAGTCCTGTGAGTCGCTGTTCCTCATTCCCGAGGGCGGTGAGAATAATCACCGGAATATGCGCAGTACGATCATCCTCCTTTAATCTCCTAGTAAGATCAAAGCCAGACTCCCCGGGCAGCATAAGATCCGTAACAACAAGATCAGGCATCTTCTCCACTGCCAGAATCCACCCCTGTTCCGCAGTGGATGTGGTCAGACAGGTCCAGTGAGGTGGAAAGAGGGTCGGCAGGAGTGTCAGCAGATCCGGGTCGTCTTCCACCAGTACAATGGTGTACGATTTTTCCTGCCCAGGAAAGGATCCCTGGAACTGCTCAACCTGGTCCCTGGGCTTTTCTGAAGCTTTTTCCGACAAACTCTGCTCACCCAAGGGAAGTGTTAGAAAAAAGTGTGCCCCAGTGGTATTCTCCGAGGTTTGTAACTGGATAGCGCCGCCGGCTGCCTCCGCTGCTTCACGGACAAAGGCCAGACCTATCCCCCATCCCTCAATTCCTGTACCGCTTCCACCTCGTGTAAACCAGTCAAAGATGTACTTTTCCTCGCCGGCAGGGATACCGCTGCCACTATCTTCCACTGTGAGGGAAAACAGGCCATTGGCAATGGTAGCCTGCAGCGATATACTATCCCCAGCCTTTGTGTACTTACAGGCATTCGAGAGAAGATTGGAAACCAGCATCAGAAAGGTCTCCCGAGGCATGGCAAGCCAGGTCTCTCCCACCTGCTCTGTGACGGTCATTGTCTTACCCTCTGTCTCGGCCTGCAGAACATAGGGAGACAAGGCCTCCGCAAGAGCAGACTGCACCTTGAAAGTTTCATTGTTCTGCTGTTTTTTTTCTTCTCGTCGACTCAGGTCAAGGATATTATCAAGTAGTTTCCCCAATCGCTGGGCACTCTTTCTGGCCATGGGTACCTTCGCCAAGGCCCCGGCTGCATCATGCTGTACGGATTCCAGAACCGAAATAATCACTGCCAGGGGGGTACGAATTTCATGGGAGACTGCCCGGAAAAGCCGTTCCCGTGTTATCATCAGGCGATCAAGCTGCTTGTTCTTGACTGCCAGATGCAGACTTGATTCTTCCAGTTCTACTGTCCGCTCTGCAACAAGGCGTTGCAGGTTTTCAGCACGGTTACGGAGACGGCGGCTATAGAGCATGACTCCCAGTACAACACAAGCTGCTGCCAGAAGTGTATAAAGTACATAAGCCTGCAAGCTTTGCCATGGCGGTGCAGTCACAACAAACATGACCGGAGTTGTCTCCACCTGCCATTGACCGTGTCGGTCTTCAGCACGAATCTGAAACATATAGCGACCAGGGGAAAGTCCGGAATAGACGGCATGACGCTGATTCCCCACACTGGTCCAATCATTATCTACACCCTGTAAAAAAGCATCATACCTGACCGCATCGTGGGTTCCGAAATGTAAGGCACTATACTCAAAGGCAATGTGATTATTCTGCCAACCCACCTCCACAGGTTCAGCCTGTACCAGGACGGGAGTTCGTTTTTCCTTTTCTTTATAGAGATAGGTCTGCAGCTGCAATGGCGGTGCTGGACGGGGCTGCTCAGGCCCCGGGGCGAGTTGTGGTGAAAACAGGGTGAATCCTGAGAGGGTACCAAATGCAAGACGTCCATCGGCGAGTTGGTGCCAGGCGTTAAAATTGAATTCGTTATCTGGCAGCCCATC